>VTLG01007251.1_pt1 | contig 14699 bp, 17 predicted proteins | sample 4694571 | NCBI WGS metagenome assembly VTLG01 (sample SAMN12604809, study PRJNA352737) | marine metagenome | biome: ENVO:00000447; feature: ENVO:00000209|ENVO:00000569|ENVO:01000036; material: ENVO:00002151; isolation source: viral sequences binned using virsorter ...
ACGAGGAGTAGGAGAGGATTACTCTGCATTTGTGGTTATTGATATTACTGAATTTCCTCATAAGGTAGTAGCAAAGTATAGGAATAATGAAATTAAACCAATGATATTTCCTAACGTAATTTATGAAGTGGCTAGAAATTATAATAATGCATTTATACTTTGTGAGGTAAATGATGTAGGAGATCAGGTTGCTGCTATTCTAAACTTTGATTTAGAGTATACAAATCTATTGATGTGTTCTATGAGAGGTAGAGCAGGTCAGATAGTAGGTCAAGGATTCTCTGGTAAAAAGACTCAGTTAGGAGTCAAGATGTCCAAGACGGTTAAAAAAGTAGGAGCACTTAACCTCAAGACTATGATTGAGGAGGACAAACTTTACTTTAATGATTATGAGATTATTTCAGAATTAACTACTTTTATATCCAAGAGTAACTCATTCGAGGCAGAAGATGGATGTAATGATGACCTTGCCATGTGTTTGGTAATTTATGCATGGTTAGTTGCTCAAGATTACTTTAAAGAACTCACAGATCAGGATGTAAGAAAGAGATTATACGATGAACAAAAAAATCAAATAGAACAAGATATGGCACCATTTGGATTTATGTCTGATGGACTTAACGAGGAGACTTCTTTTGTAGATCCTGAAGGCCAAAGGTGGTATGCGGATGAGTATGGAGATAGATCATTTATGTGGGACTACATGTAAAAACGCACGTAAGAGTAATCAATTTATAAATAATTTCAGTAAAAATGAATTTCTGATAGAGGAAAAAAGACATGTCGCTTAACTTAGTATCACCTGGCGTAAAGGTAAGGGAAGTTGACTTAACTATTGGTAGAGTAGATGGTGCTAACGAACAGGTTGGTGCAATTGCAGGCCCATTTCAAAAAGGCCCAGTTGATGTTCCAATTCTGATTGAGAACGAACAAGATCTTCTTGCTACCTTCGGTAAGCCACTTTCAACGGACGGACAGTATGGTTACTGGTTGAGTGCGTCCAACTTTCTTTCATACGGTGGAGTTTTAAGAGTACTCCGTTCCGATGAAGATGCAGGATTATATTTAAATAATGCAAACGTTGGAGTTGGTACAGATACAGGAGTAACTGGAGTAAAAATAAAGTCATATCAAAATTACGTAGACGATTATCAGACTGTAGCAAATGAATCATTAAGTTTTAAATTTGCTGCTAAGAATCCTGGTTCTTGGGGTAATGGTTTAAAAGTTTGTACGATTGATGCGTTTGCGGATCAAATTATTTCATTTACTGGTGTAGGAACTGCTAATATTCCTTTAGTTGGATACGGTATAACACAGACAATTGCTGATAGAGTTAATGTTGGTAATGGATCAACTTCATATTATGATGGTTTCATGAGAGGAGTTGTTACTGGAGTAACTTCAACTGCAAATGGTGATGGTACACATAATGTTGATGTTTCAGTAAAAGTAACTGATAGAGTATCAAGTGCTGGTGTTTCTTCTGCATTAACTTATGATGAGTTAGGATTCAGACCAGCAGAATCAAAAACAGTCCCAACTTCTACTGCCATTGGTACAACTACTGGTGCTACTAATGAAATTAATGATATTACAATTACTGGTATCACAACAGAGAATATAGGTGGTGATGCAACAAAAGATATTGCACTTGGAGACGTTGTTACAGTAACTGGAAGTAGTTCAATTAGTATCGGTGCAGGTGCAACCGTTATTGGTATTGGCCTTACTACTATTACGGTAGACAGAGCAATTACTGGTATCGGTACAACATCTTATACTATTACTAGAGTTACCGATGTTACTACGAATGTGAATCAATTGTACGCTGATAATGCTGATCATGATGATGCTTGGACATTTGTAAGTTCCACAAACAAAGACTGGTACAATGAACAGACGTTAGGATTGACAAATTCTACTGTTTACTGGAAATCAATTGCAGAAAAACCAGCAACTTCACAATACGTTTCTGAAAGAAGTGGTAAGAATGATGAAATCCATGTGGTTGTTGTTGATGAATCTGGATCAATAAGTGGAATCGCAGGAAATGTTCTTGAGAAGTTCACATACCTTTCCAAGGCAAAAGATGGTAAGGTTTCTCCATCTGAAGCAAATTACTTCAAAGATAAAATTGCTCAGAATTCTGAGTACATCTATGTTGGTTATACAACAACTGGTGCTGCTTCTGGATTGACAGATGCTATATCTGGTACTGATTATAAGTTTACTTTATCTGGTGTCGGTAACGTAGGACAAGACGCTCAAGGTGTCACATACTCTGTTATGGGAGCAACAACTGATTCATTAGGAGCAGGTAAAAACTATACTGCTGCTGATGGATATGATTTAACTCTGGGAGATGTTATTAATTCATATAATGTGCTTAAGAATCCTGCAGAATACGATGTTAATTTCTTAATTAACGGGCCTTCTGGTGGTGCAAATATGTTTGATTCACAGGCAAAAGCAAAAGCAGTTATTGCAATTGCAGAATTGAGAAAGGATTGTATCGCTTGCATCTCACCACATAAGGATGATATTGTTAAACAACCAAACTCTGATAAACAGACTGATGCTATCGTAGATTTCTATAGTAATCTCCAATCATCTTCTTATGCAGTGTTTGATAGTGGATACAAATATCAGTATGATAGATGGAATAATGAGTACAGATGGATGCCAACTAATGCCGACGTTGCAGGATTGATGGCAAAAACATCAATTAACTCCTTCTCTTGGTTCTCACCTGCTGGTACTTCCAGAGGTTCACTGAATGGAGCAGTTAAACTTGCTTATAACCCAACACAGGCACAAAGAGATATTCTCTATCCTAAGAGAGTCAACCCAATAGTCGCAATGCCTGGTTCAGGTGTTATTCTATTTGGTGACAGAACAGCACTTGCTACTGCTTCTGCATTCGATAGAATTAATGTTCGTCGTTTGTTCCTTACAATAGAGGATACAATCGGAAGAGCAGCAAAAGATCAGTTATTCGAATTCAATGATGTTATTACAAGATCTAATTTCTTGAACGTTGTTGAACCATATCTTCGTGATGTAAAAGCGAAGAGAGGTATTACTGATTATGTTGTTATTTGTGATGAGACAAATAACACTCCAGACGTAATTGATTCTAATCAATTCAGAGCTGACATTTTTGTAAAACCAGCAAGATCAATCAACTTTATCGGACTAACATTCGTTGCTACTCGCACTGGAATTAGTTTTGAAGAAGTCGTTGGAAACGTTTAATTAACTAGAGGCACAAATTAATGGCAAACCTAAACATTCCTGGTACTAAAGACAGAACCCTTGATGCGTTCAAGGGTAGAATGGTCGGGGGTGGTGCTCGTCCAAATTTATTTGAATGTGAACTATTCTTCCCTGACGATGCAATTCCTGCAGATTCAACTAGAGATGAAGTGACCGATAAGGCACGTTTTCTAGTTAAGGCAGCACAGTTACCTCAATCAATTGTCACACCAATTAACATCCCATTTAGAGGTAGAAATCTAAAGATTGCAGGAGATCGTACATTTGATCCTTGGACAATCACAGTCATTAATGATGTAGATTTCTCAATTAGAAATGCATTCGAAAGATGGATGAACCTTATTAACAAACATGAGGATAATGCAGGATTAACAGATCCTACTTCATATCAAAGAGATGTGTTCGTAAGACAATTTGGTAGATCTGGTGTTGGTGGCCCAATACCACAATCAGCAACTCAAATGCCAGTTCTTAAGGGATATAAATTCTTTGGTGTTTTCCCAACTAACGTGTCAGACATTGCTCTTTCATACGATAGTTCAGATTCACTAGAAGAGTTTACAGTTGAATTACAAGTTCAGTGGTGGGACGCTTTAGATCCAACTGGATCTACACAGCTTGGCACAGGATCATAAATAGTGCTATAATAGCAGCAAAAGAATTATACAATGGCAAAACTGTTTGGTTTTAAACTCCCAGATTCTGGGGACAACAACTCGAAAGGGGTCGTATCACCGATCCCGAAGTCCGATGAAGATAAGTCGGACTTCTTTGTGTCGAGTGGTTTCTACGGACAATACGTAGATATTGAAGGAGTATATAAAAGCGAACAGGATTTGATTCGTAGATACCGTGAAATGTGTCTACACCCAGAGGCAGATAGTGCAATTGAAGATATTGTAAATGAAGCAATCGTTTCAGATTTAAATGATTCTCCAGTAGAAATTGAATTATCAAATCTACCAGGATCTGATAAATTGAAAGATGCTATTAGAACAGAATTTAAATATATTAAAGAACTCATGAACTTTGATAAAAAGTCTCATGAGATTTTTCGTACTTGGTATATTGATGGAAGAGTATATTACCATAAAGTAATTGATTTAAAGAAACCAGAAGATGGTATTCAAGAAATTAGATTTATTGATCCACTCAAGATAAGACTTGTTCGTCAAGTTGAAAAAACTGGATCAAATAATCAATCACCATTTGATGTAAGTAAAAATTCAAATGAACTTAAGCAATTTGAATCACCAAAAATAAATGAATTTTATATCTTTGATCCAAATACTGTAACTAAAGGTAGTGGTATAATACCAAACAGAGATCAGAGGGGTTCGGTAAAAATTGCAAAAGATGCAATTACATATGTTACATCTGGATTAGTAGATCGTAATAAGCAAACAGTATTATCATATTTGCATAAAGCAATCAAAGCACTTAACCAATTAAGAATGGTTGAGGATAGTCTTGTAATTTATAGATTATCAAGAGCACCAGAAAGAAGAATATTCTACATTGATGTAGGTAATCTTCCAAAGGTAAAGGCTGAGCAATATCTTCGTGATGTTATGAATCGTTATCGTAACAAGTTAGTATATAATGCTGACACTGGAGAGATTCGTGATGATAAAAAATATATGGCAATGCTTGAAGATTTCTGGTTACCAAGAAGAGAAGGTGGAAGAGGAACAGAAATTACAACTTTACCTGGTGGACAAAACTTAGGTGAACTTTCTGATATAGAATATTTCCAAGCAAAATTATACAAATCATTAAATGTTCCATCAAGTAGATTAGATAGTCAAGGTGGATTCAATTTAGGTAGATCATCAGAGATCTTAAGAGATGAACTTAAGTTCACTAAGTTTGTAGGAAGATTAAGAAAGAGATTTTCACAAATCTTCAATGATATGTTAAAGACTCAATTGATTCTTAAAAATGTCATTACTCCAGAAGATTGGGATACTTTAGAAGATCATATTCAATATGATTTCTTATACGATAATCATTTTTCAGATCTCAAAGAGAATGAACTTCTCAATGAACAACTTGGTGTTATTGCTGCAATGGAACCATACATGGGCAAATACTTCTCTGCTCAATATGTAAGAAGTAAAGTTCTTAAGCAAACAGAAGATGACATTAAGGAAATGGATGAACAGATAGCAAAAGAAATTAAAGATGGAATCATCCCAGATCCTAATATGCCAATAGATCCAGCAACTGGAATGCCAATGGATCCGAATATGGATTTAGGGCAACCAATCACAGAACCAGACCTTGAATCTCAAGGTGCATCAACAGAAGTCGAAATGCCGAAGGGTGGAGAGATATAAATACCTTTAGTTTATAATTATATTTTATTAAGATGGATGATTTAATGGACATGTTGGCAACTGATCAATCTGCATCAGAAATTAGCGATAAGATTAAAGAAATTTTGTATGCTAAAAGTGCAGAGAAGATAGATGCTGCAAAACCAGATACTGCTGCGAGTCTATTTGGACAAGAAGTAGAATCAGAAACTGAAACTGGAGTTGAAACTGAACCCACAAATGAAGTAGATCAGGAAGAGGAACCAAATGGCTAATACCACTATTATATTAGGTGCAGAAGTTTCTGTAACTGCTGGAATAGGAAATAGTTCTACTGTTGGAAATGCTACTGTTGTCAGAGTTTTTAATAGTTCTGGCTCAGATAACGTTATCAGTGTTACTGATCCAACAGGTGCTAATGAATATTCAAGTATTGGTTCGATATCTATGCCTGATAATCACGTTGAATATATTCAAAAACGTGCATCATACACAATATGGGGAAGTGGTGCTTTTAAAGCAACAAAAGTAGGATTTACAGATTAGTAAAATGAAACTGATTACAGAAGAAGTCTCAAACGTAAAGATAATTACCGAAGGTAAGGGTTCTAGTAAGAAACTTTATATTGAAGGTGTATTTTTACAAGGTGATATTAAAAACCGCAATGGTAGAATGTATCCTGTACAAACTCTTGCAAAAGAAGTTAACAGATACAATGAAGCATTTGTTGGTAAAGGTAGAGCACTTGGTGAACTTGGACATCCAGATGGCCCAACAGTTAACCTAGATCGTGTTTCTCATAAAATTACATCTCTCGTTCAAGAGGGAAATAATTTTAGAGGTAAAGCACAACTACTGAATACACCAATGGGTAAAATTGCATCTTCACTTTTAGATGAAGGTGTGATGTTAGGAGTTTCTTCTCGTGGTGTTGGTTCACTTAAGGAAGATCGTAATGGATGTAAAGTTGTCGGTGAAGATTTCATGCTGGCAACTGCTGCTGACATAGTGGCAGACCCTTCTGCACCTGATGCATTTGTCTCAGGAATTATGGAAGGAAAGGAGTGGATTTGGGAAGGAGGTATACTTCGTGAACAAATCGCATCTCAAACAAAGAAGCGTATTAATACGCTAATTGACCAAAAACGACTAGAGGAGCACAAACTCCAGTTGTTTAATGATTTTTTGACAAATCTTTAATTTATAAATAAATATAGTTTAAATACAAAAAGGTAATCGGAGAGTTCTAAAATGTCCCGTGGAAAAAATTTACAAGAAATGGAAGTAGGCACAACTCAATCCAAAACTGCCGTTAATGCTGGTGCGAAACCTGGCGATCCAATGCCAAAGTTAACAACTGGAGGAACACCACCAACTTACGAAGATCTTGGAGGGCCTACCCCAGAAAACTACAAAGTCGATGATGACTCTGCTAAGTTAAAAACACCTGGTGCTACACTTAAGCAAGTTAAAGACGTAGTTACTAAGGGTGCAAAGTCAGGTGTTAAATCTGGCGATGTCCAACCAGGGACAAAGTTAAACTCTGGCGATGAAGTCGAGATCGAAGCAGATCAAGAAGTAGTCGCTGAAGAACCTGTTGAAGAGGAGAAGTCTGTACTTCGTAAGAAGGTTGAAGCAGAACTTCAAGAAACTTCTGAAACAGAAGAAGAAGTCGTTGCTGAAGAAGAAACTTCTGAAGAAGAAGTTGTTGCAGAGGCAGAAGAAACTTCTGAAGAAGAAATTTCTGAAGAAGAATCTACACCTGAAGTCAACGTTGAAGATGACGTTGCTGCACTTCTTGCAGGAGAGGAACTATCTGAAGAGTTCCAAGCAAAAGCAAAGACTATCTTCGAGTCAGCAATCAACTCCAAGGTTGCTACAATCAAAGAGGACTTAGAAAACGATTACGCTAAGACCCTTAAAGAAGAAATTGAGTCCGAGAAAGTTAAACTCACAGAAAGAGTTGATTCTTATCTTGAATACGTAGCAGGAGAATGGCTACAAGAGAATCAACTTGCTGTAGAAGCAGGACTTAAAACAGAAATGACTGAATCCTTCCTAGAAGGTATGAAGTCACTATTTGAAGAACATTATGTAACTATCCCTGACGACAAATATGATGTCCTTGAGAACATGGTAAATAAACTTGATGAAATGGAAGAAAAACTCAATGAGCAAATTGAGAACAATGTTGCTCTGAATAAGAGACTTGCCGAATCTACATCCAATGGAATTTTTAGTGACGTGGCAGAAGGTCTTGCAATCACACAGAAAGAGAAACTCGCTTCTCTTGCTGAAAGTGTAGAGTTTGAAAGTGAAGCAAATTACCGTGAGAAACTAGTTACACTGAGAAATTCTTATTTCCCAACAAGTGCACCTAGTGCTCAGAGAGACAATAATGAAGTACTGAGTGAAGGTACTGAGTCACCAGTTAAAGCTACTGGATCAATGGCGAATTATCTCTCAACACTTCAAAGAGTCACTAAGAAGTAATTTCTTATTATTAAACAAAAAACACACTTTTACTAAAGAGGTAAATTCAAATGCAAATGTTCAATGCTGAACAACTGCAGGAGAAGTGGGCTCCATTATTAGATGCAGATAGTGCTCCTGAAATTAAAGATGCACATCGCAGAATGGTTACCGCAGTTCTTCTGGAGAACCAAGAAAAATTTATGACAGAGGAGAAACAGTTCCTCTACGAAGCAGCACCTACTAACGATGCTGGTACAGGTGGTTTCGGTGCTGACTCAGCAGCTGCTGGGCCAACAGCAGGTTTCGACCCTGTTCTAATCAGTTTGATCCGTCGTTCAATGCCTAACTTGGTCGCTTATGACCTAGCAGGTGTTCAACCAATGAATGGCCCTACTGGTTTAATCTTCGCAATGCGTTCTAAGTACACCAATCAGGCTGGAACAGAGGCATTCTTCGACGAAGCAGACACAACATTCTCTGCACAGAACAGTGCTGACAGTATCACTGCTGGTGAAACTGACACAGCTGCTGGTTTAGGTACAGTAACTCAAGCAGGTACTAACCCATCTGCACTTAACCCTGTTTCATCTGCATCCTCAACAGGATACAACGTTGGACAAGGTATGCCAACAGCAAATGCTGAAGCACTTGGAGACGGTTCATCGAACCACTTCAACGAGATGGCATTCAGCATCGAGAAAGTAACAGTTACTGCGAAATCTCGTGCGTTAAAGGCAGAGTACAGTTTAGAACTTGCTCAAGACCTTAAGGCAATCCACGGATTGAACGCTGAAGCGGAATTAGCAAACATTCTCTCAACAGAGATCCTTGCTGAAATTAACCGTGAAGTTATCAGAACAATCTATAAGATTGCTAAACAAGGTGCTATGGCTAACACCGCTACACAAGGTACTTTCGACTTAGACGTTGATAGTAATGGTAGATGGTCAGTTGAGAAGTTCAAAGGACTTCTGTTCCAGATCGAAAGAGATGCCAACGCAATCGCACAGGAAACTCGTAGAGGAAAGGGTAACATGATCCTTTGTTCTGCAGACGTTGCTTCTGCATTAACAATGGCTGGTGTACTTGATTACACTCCTGCTCTTAATGCTAACCTTAATGTTGATGACACAGGCAATACATTTGCTGGTGTTCTACAAGGTAAGTACAGAGTGTACATCGACCCATATTCTGCTAACGTTGCTGCTGATCAGTATTACGTTGTTGGATACAAAGGTACATCTCCTTACGACGCTGGACTGTTCTACTGCCCATACGTTCCACTACAGATGGTTCGTGCAGTTGGTCAGGACACCTTCCAACCAAAAATTGGATTTAAGACTCGTTATGGTATCGTCGCAAACCCATTTGCTGAAGGTACTGAGCAAGGTCTTGGTCGTCTACGTGTTAACTCTAACCGTTACTACAGACGTGTTAAGGTTTCTAACCTCATGTAAGCAAGACGCTTATATTTCTTACAAAGACTCCTCTCTGAGGGGTCTTTTTTTTGTCAAGGTCTCCTAACAATAAATATTGTTACAGGAGGTAAAGACAAATGTTACACATTAATTTTAATTTGGAACCACAGAAGTTCCAGAATTCGATCCAGAAATTCATAATCCAGAGAGGGTCTTTGCCTTTCTGTGTTACAGAGGTATACACTATGCAAAGTGGGTAACTCTTGATGTTTTTAATGTTGGGAATTGGAATTTAAAAAATCCAAGAAAGGGGGAGTAATCCTCCTTTTTTTCTTTGCTAAATATTACAGTATGTTAAGACTTATCAATTAGTGGAAACTTTAAAAATGACCTCAATGATCTTGGGTGAGGTAGTATTATTATTCGGTATGTTCTTAATTATGATGTATGCTATGAACGAATAAATAGAAGAATAATAGGTATAATATAATGTCTACTCCTTGGTCGAATCAAATTAAAAACAGGAATTATCTATCTCCTGTTGGATTTAAATTTGTAATAACTAAAGCACCGAAGGCAGATTTTTTTTCAAACTCTGCTTCAATTCCTGGTATTAATTTGGGGTTTGCTTTACAACCAAATTATTTAAGAGATATTCCTGTTGCTGGTGATAAATTAACTTTTGAAGATTTTACTCTAAGCTTCTTTGTTGATGAAAATTTAGAAAATTATATGGAAGTACAAAATTGGTTACGTGGACTAGGTTATCCAGATAGTGTAGAAGAGTTTATTGATTTAAAAAAAGATGATACATATACACCAGATCCTTCTGCAAAAAATGCATTGAATGAATATTCAGATGCAACTTTAATAGTTTACAATAGCAGTTTTAATGAAATTGTAAAGGTAAAATTTAGGGATGTATTTCCTGTTTCTCTATCAACTATTAACTTTGATGCTAGTGTCGGAGACATAGATTATGTCACGGCCGACGCTACTTTTAAGTATTCTATATATGATATAGAAGTTATGTAATTTTTTATTTTTTTATGAATCTTGATGAAATTCAGTCGTTATGGGATGCGGATTCTAAGTTAGACCCAGATAATTTACATACTGAGTCAACTGTGATACCTGCATTACACGCAAAGTATTATAGAATCTTAAATCGAATAATTCTTCTCAAAAAAGCAGAGGAAAATAAATTTAAGATACTAAAGAAAGAAAAGTGGCAATACTACACTGGCAAAGCAGATCCTCAAGTCTACATTAACAAACCTTTTGACCACAAGGTATTGAGACAAGATGTTGATAAATACATGGACGCAGATGAGGATTTAATAAAACAACTCTCTAAAATAGATTACTATCAAGTGATGATTAGTTATTTGGATAGTATTCTAAAGACTATTGGAAATCGTACTTATCAAGTTAAGAATGCGATTGAATGGCAGCAATTTATTAGAGGATACAGTGACTGACATTACCATACGCAAAAAGAATGAAGTATATGTGACTGTAAAGACAGAACCACATATAAGCCAAGAACTATCAGATCTTTTTACATTTGATGTACCTGGTGCAAAATTCATGCCTCAGTATCGTAGTAAATACTGGGATGGTAAGATTCGTTTATTCTCTCCTGCTACTGGAGAAGTATATGTTGGATTAGTAGATAAAATTGTTAACTGGGCAAGAAAGTCAGAATATAGTTTAGAGTTTGAAAATAATAAACACTATGGTACACCATTTGAAGAGAATGAAATAATAAGTCGAGAGGGAGTCAAAGAGTATATGACTCGCATATCAAAATATAAACCAAGAGATTATCAGATTGATGCTGTATATGATGCATTAAAATACAATCGTAAGTTATTAATATCTCCTACAGCATCAGGAAAGTCTCTAATGATCTATGCTGTGGTAAGATACTTTACCGAAAAAAATAAAAAAGTATTGTTAGTTGTTCCTACAACTTCTCTTGTCGAACAAATGTATAAAGACTTTGAAGATTATGGGTGGGATGCAGAAAAATATTGTCATAAAATATATTCAGGAAAAGAAAAAACAAATGAATTCCCTGTTACCATTACTACATGGCAATCAATATACAAGTTAAAAAAACCTTTCTTTAAAGATTTTGAAGTAGCAATAGGTGATGAAGCTCATCTTTTTAAATCAAAGTCACTTGTAAGCATCATGACAAAGATGAATGATGCCAAATATAGATATGGATTTACTGGAACATTAGATGGATCACAGACTCACAAATGGGTCTTAGAAGGATTATTTGGGCCATCTTATAAGGTAACCCAAACAAAAGAACTTATTGATAAAGGTCATCTTTCTAAATTACAAATTCATGTTCTATTGTTAAAGCATAAATCACAAAAGTTTGAAACTTATGAAGATGAGTTACAATATATTATCGGACATTTAAAAAGAAATAACTTTATAAAGAATCTAGTATTAGATGTTAAAGGTAATACTCTTGTCCTATTCAGTCGAGTTGAAGCACACGGTGAACCACTTTATAATCTAATAAATAATTCTATATCAGGTAATCGTAAAGTATTCTTTGTACATGGCGGTGTTGGTGCCGAAGAGCGAGAATTGATCAGAGAGATTACCGAAAAAGAAAAAAACGCAATCATAGTGGCATCTTATGGAACATTCTCCACAGGCATTAACATTAAAAATCTTCATAATGTCATTTTTGCTAGTCCCTCTAAATCCAGAATCCGAAATCTTCAGTCTATTGGAAGAGTTCTAAGAAAAGGAGACAACAAAACACAAGCAGTTCTTTATGACATTGCTGATGATATTACTTACAGTTCACGTAAGAATTATACATTAAACCATCTGATTGAAAGAATCAAAATTTACAATCACGAAAAGTTTAATTATGAAATAGTACAAATAGATCTGAAGGAAAATGGATAAAAAAGAAAAAGACAAAGAATTTATAGGAGTAATCAAGCTAGTTTCTGGCGAAGAAATTTTGTCTAGAATATGTCCATGCGAAGAAGAAGATAAAACTATTTTAATACTCGACACACCTGTGACATTTGAAACAGTTCAAATTCGCCAAGCAGGAATGGGTGCAGTAAGAGTTCATCCTTGGTTGGATATGTCTACTGATCCTATTTTAGTTATTGATATGGATAAAGTAATTACAGTAACTGAAGTATCTGATAAGCAAATAATTAAAATTTATGAAAGATATATAAAAGATAAAGATAGAGAGACTAATGAATCACCCGCTAATGAGGACATGGGTTTTTTAAGTTCTATATCTGATGCCCGAATATTCTTAGAGAAGCTTTATAAATCTAGCTAATAAATCCCTTTGAACCCTTACAGAGTTATTCTACACATATTTTACCACCTTGTCAACCCCTTTAACTTTGTGTTATAATAAATTTGTAATTGAATAGGTAAAATGGGAAGATTTTTAAATCCGCAAGACCTGAGTGAGTACTCAGAAGCAATATCCGAACATGTAGAAGATCCCAATATTTTCTCCACTTTTATTGAGACTGGAACTGCATATGGACAGAGTATAGATGCCATCTATCAATACTTTGAAAAAATTTTCACTGTTGAAATATCAGAAAAATTATATGAATGGTTAACTCCACAGATTGGACATTGGACAAATGTACAGCGTGTGTTGGGTGATAGTTTGATTGAAATTCCAAAGTACTTAAATAGTTTAACAAAGGAAGATCATGTTTTCTTTTGGTTGGATGCTCACTGGTCTCAAGGTCTCAGTTCTAAAAATCATTTAGATGTACCTTTATTAGAAGAGTGTAGTATAATTGATACAGAATATCAAGCTGACTTAGGTTTGGTAATTATTGATGATGTTAGATTATTTGAAACTCAACTTGATGAAGATTGGTCAGGTGTTTCTAAAGAGAACATCTTAAAATCCTTTGAAAACTTTGATATTGTAGTTACAAAGGAAATCGATGACAGGTTACTTTTGTTGATTAAAAGAAAATGATATGTTATAATGTAAACAACTAGCACGGAAAAAAATGCAATGGTTAGACGTACTAAAAAGTCGGAGCATTATGTAAACAATAAAGAGTTTCTTGAAGCACTTATTGTATACAGAGCTAAATGTGCAGAAGCAGAAGAAGCAGGTAAGCCACGTCCTAGAATAACGAATTATCTTGGATCTTGTTTTTTAAAAATTGCCACTCACTTGTCCTATAAACCAAACTTCGTAAACTATATGTTTAGGGAGGATATGATATCTGATGGAATTGAAAATTGTGTCCAGTACATAAAAAACTTTGATCCCGAAAAATCTAGAAACCCATTTGCTTATTTCACTCAAATTATTCATTATGCCTTTCTTCGTAGAATACAAAAAGAAAAACGTCAAATGGATATAAGATCTAAAATTATTGAAAGGTCTGGATTTGATGAAGTTTTCAGTGCAGATGGAGATTACAATGCTTCTGACTACAACACTATCAAAGAAAATATACAGTCTAAACAGTATTCCTAATGTATCATAATAATTTTTTTACTGACGAGCAATGGGAGTGTATTAGGGTGTGTGTAGCAAACGCACCGATACCCTATGATATTTCTAAGAAAAAGATTCCTGCTGAGATCCTAGACAAGATAGGACAACCTATCAAACAACAACATGAGGGTATTGCTAAAGTAAAATATGATCTAACACCCTACGGTATATTTGACCAATGAGAGTAGACAGACATAGAGACATTGCCGATGATCTAGAGGCAGAGCTCTTACATGAATTAGAAGGTATTACTAAACAACTACGTGGTACTATGAAAAGACTGACCAGAGCAGACTCCTCTGGAAAATCATCCAAAGTTATTGAAATCGAGTATGAAATTAACTCAAGAACTAATTAATCAAATTCAAGAAGCAATGCTGCACACCAAGAAAGATGGTACTGTTAATTGGAAAGATGGAGATGAGATTGAGGTCAATCTAGCAGGAACATTTGCTGCAGATAGATTTATTGTTATTAAAAACAAGACTAAAGACCCAGTAGTTTCTGCTGCACCACATCCTGACTTTGATTATGAAAAGAAGGAGTGGAAGAAATGAAGATAGCACTAATAACTGATACGCATTATGGTGCTAGGAAGAGTAGTAAACTTTTTCACGATTATTTTGAAAAGTTTTATAATGATATTTTCTTTCCCACGATTAAAG
>VTLG01015211.1_pt1 | contig 14697 bp, 14 predicted proteins | sample 4694571 | NCBI WGS metagenome assembly VTLG01 (sample SAMN12604809, study PRJNA352737) | marine metagenome | biome: ENVO:00000447; feature: ENVO:00000209|ENVO:00000569|ENVO:01000036; material: ENVO:00002151; isolation source: viral sequences binned using virsorter ...
TTGCCGAGGAGAGCTCTCCTATTCTTTCTTCAACATTAAAGAATCCACCGAGAAATGCGTCTTCCATTTGTACATTCCAATCATTTGGTACTCCGGGCAACTTTGATGTGATTTTTCCTAAGAGATCTACACTTCCTTTATGAGCCTTTTCCATAAAGGATGAAGTTTGACTGAATATTTTTCTTCTATTTTCTAGGGTGTCTTCTTGTCCAGATAATAGTGATCTCTGAAGTGCACGATCTCTTTTTTCTCTTTTTAAAGCTTTTTTGTGTTCTCTGAACTGTCTTATCGGCCACCAGTTTAATGCAAACATAAAGGGGCCGGTGAATAGAGATACAAGCTCGGTCAGTTCTGGAGATATAGCATTAATTCCTCTTCCTAGTAATCCACCAATCACAGATAGACCACCCGATGTCGCTTGTCCTGCTATTCGGGTTTCTGCTAGGATGGACTGTAGGATTTCGGTCTGATCTTCGATACCTTTTGCATACTCCCAATCTGCTTTTAATTCATTGGATCTATTCTGAAATAAACTTTTGGTATTACTTAAGTCTGTGAAATTTCTGTTTAGATTGGTAGCTGCTTGTCGGAAAGAATCTTCAGATTCGTCTACTGCTTCAGATAGTCTTTCTAATGCATGTTCACTTCTAGCAAGTTCATCAGATAGATTTTCAAATCTTTCAACATTATCAACAGATGCTCTCATTTCCTCTTCTAATATTTTTTTCTGTTTTTTCCAAGATTCCTGCATTTCCTTAATATGCTTTTTTCTTTCTTCTTCGGTTCCTGCATTCATCTTGGACATACTATTAGTTAGTTGCTCCATAGTAGCACCAAAACTAACAGCCTGTCTATTAGATTCTGCTAGGGCTTTGTTGAGATCTTCTAGTGCCATTATCTTCTCCTATTTGACTTTGCCTGCTGTCGTTTCATTTTTTCGTTTTCTTCTTCTACATGGTCTAGTAACATCTGTACATAAATGTCTCTTTCCCATGGCATCATGTTTTCTATTTCGGAAAAACTGTATTTGTGGTGTTGAACCATAGCGAAATTAGTCTGGAATATGTTTGCTAGGTTGTTATGACTCAACACTAACCGAAAAAATTAGCCATACCTTCGATGTGTAAATCTCCATTATGGCCACACTCTGGACAGGTATAGGTGTTTATATATTGTAGTTTAGGTAGGGCTTCGAAAAAATCCTGTATTTGTCTAAACTGTGATTGTGTCAATGAATCAAAAAAATCTCTTCTATCTTCTTCTGAAGCAGATTTCATATCATAGACTTCTGTTTCATCGAATACTCTTTCTGTACAACTTTCTATGATTTTCCAGATACCTTCTATTTCTGAATCTGTCTCTTGAACTGCTTTGGTCATATCCATTTTTGGATAGTTGAGTGTTATGCCAATTGTATCTGTTAACATAATGTCTTTAGTTTCTCTTGGTGGATTGGAGATTTCTACTGCTGTCAGGTCAATTGTGATAGGTATCTGGTGTTCACAGTTGCCACATGGATATAATACAGATGACTTATCACTAACTGATTTAGATCTTATGTTTAGTAGTATATATTCAATATCAAAGAGGGGCATGTCATCTATGTCTATTTCATCTTGGACACAGTTATTGACTACCTGTTTCATAGCTAGTGATATTTCGTTAGGGTCTTCGCCCTCCATAGCCATAAATAATATTTTCTCTTCTTTTACCAAAAATGGCCGATACCGAATTTCTCGGTTCTCGGATAATAAATTCATGGTATAGATTGGTATATCAAGTTTTGGTAATGCCATAATATAAAGTTCTCCTTTGTTACATGTCGATTCTGTCGTTTTCTAGCCAGTTGTCATATGTGAATGTTACGTCAAAGCTTATCACTTCTTGTGTACCACTATTTAGTTCTATATCAGACATGGTTAGTGGGATTGCCTTAATAAATTTTTGATGGTATCCTTTTTTTCCATCGGCTTTTAATATGTATACGTTTATATCTTTTGCATAGTCAGACTTGAAGCCTACCATATTAGTGTTTGGGTCTATGACTTCATTGAACCAGTTATTAAAAAAAGTTCTTTCTGGTAGTTCTCCATTTTTTCCTAATGTAGTGTTGAAGGAAAGTGAAAGGTCTTCGAATGCTTCATTAACGGGTAGATTGTATTCAGACCCATATCCGTAAATTTGTGAATTAGCGTTAAGAGATTTACCCATTATAGACGCGGTATGACACATCATTGTTGTTTCCTGTTTGCCTTGATCTTGTATTTCTATCAGGAAATTTCCATTAGTCGCAATACCATTATTCGTTTTTAAATGGGCAGTGAATAGGTTAGGTGAAAAACTCATAATAATTCTCTCCTTGTGTCTTTCCAAGCAACTGATTTATGTTTCTTCTTGAAGTGTTCTATTGGTAGTGCTGTAGCGTATTCCCATTCGTTTATGGGTATTTCCAAGAACATACTTCTGCAATTATTATATGAATATGTTTTTAGAAAGGTTGCAGCATCATCACCGTTTGCGTATCGTAAGAATTTGTCTAAGTTTCTTTTGACTCTTGTTTCATCGTTTCCGTTTTCTAGTAATTTTGTTATTATTTCGTAGCGATACTGTGGGAATATATAATGAAAATTTAGTGCTCTAAAATTTCTTGTATTTCTCTGTCTGTCTATGGGTAAGACTAGTGGAGCTCTATCGAAGTATTTCATACTTTTTTGATTCTCTGGTAGGTAGAGAAATAAATACATTTTTCCCTTCTCGGGCCATCGGACTAAATTTCTTCTTTCCTCTAATATAAGCCTAGAAGGTCTAACAGCTAACGTTTCTAATTTTTCTCTTATCCACAGTTTACTCGCAGTTGGATTTTGTGAGACTGTTCTTTCTATTAACCTCATACCTTAAGCTCCTTTTCTGTGATGATTTTCCATGTCCATCCCATTTTCTCACAGTGTTTTTTGGCTGCCATCCACTTTGCTTGATTGATCGCATACGTTCTCTGTTCAGTCAAGAAGTATTTAGACTTTCTGTTGGTTGGTGGTTTGCACTGACGGAGAGGCTTAACTTCACATAAATAGGTAGTAATACCTTTTTTGTTTTGTATAGTAACGAGAAAATCGGGAAAATATCTGTGCTGTCTGTTGTCTTTTGGACTGATGTAAGGAATTACTACTTCTTCACTACTCCATTGAAGTATTTGCGGAGTGGTATCGCAGTAAACCATAAATTTTCGTTCCCATAAGGAACGATAGGTTACGTTATTATAGTTTCCCTTATATTTGCGGGGATTTCTTGGCGTGTATTTTCCTTTGTATGACATATTAGTATTTATAAATAGATATAAGAGGAGAAGAATTATGTCAACTGAACAGATAAAACTTGCAGAAGAGAGAATTAATCAATTAAGATTGACTGCATCAGAAAGAGATGCACGTATCAGACAATTGAACAATACTGGTAATTCATGGTCTTTGCACTATGCTCCACCGTATAGTACTACTATGTCTGATTCAGCGTTTAAAATATTATATATGTCTTTTCCATCTGATGAAAAATTAACTAAGAAAAAACAAGTGAATACTAAACCACAGGACATTTTTGTTTTCCCTTTACCCCCTGCTATACTTGATGGTGTTACTGCGGAATGGGATAATGAGTCTAGTTTTTTCAAAAGAATTGGAAATGAAGGTTTCTGGAAATCTTTGACTACGGGTGCTAAAAGTAGGGTCAGACAAGTATTAGGAGCAGATAAGTTTGATAGAGACACAACCACCTTTACACACGAAGATTTTATGTTTAAAGGTGTGGAACTCAGAACGTTTACTTTTGCCCATAAACTAGTACCTCAGTCATTACAAGAATCCATAGAAATGAAAGAGGTTGTTGATAGGCTACAGTATAATTCATTACCTACTTTAAAAACAGCTGTGACGCTCACACGGCCTTCGGAATGGGAAGTTCATTTTATTGGCCCAGATGGTGTGGAATTTTTACCAAAAATAAATAGATGTATTGTGGAGTCTGTTAATGTTAACTTAACACCCAATGAACATTTTCAGCCATCTTCAAATGGCTATCCTAATGATATAGAAATTGAGTTAACATTTAAAGAATTGGCCATAAGGACAGCTGAACATCTTCATTCTAATATAGGAGATTTTAATGGGATGAATGCACATTGGAATAACATACAAACCAGTAGAGGAACCCGTGAGAGGAGTACATCAAATGGCTAAAGGATATTTTGAAAATTTTCCGACCATGTTATATGACGGTGATGGGTCAGGTCAGTACAAACAGGTAGTTGATATTTTTAGAAGGGTTTCTCTGCGTAATAATCTTAGCTCTTATTTAGAATTGTATGTTAATCAGATTATAGACGGAACACAGAAACCAGAGCGTCTTGCACATTCAGTATATAATGACCCACATAAAAATTGGATGATTATGATGCTGAATGAGGTTGAGAATCCCTTTGAGGATTGGTTTTTGTCGGAAAAGGAATTTTATTTGTATATGAGTACTAAGTACCCTAATAAGAGTTTAACTTTTAGTAATCATAATAGTACTAATATTTTTCTTAAGGATGAGAATTTACAAGCATCCGATTCTTCTGGTGCTGTGGTGGGAACTGTGGTTTCCTATAATGCAACTATGAGCTCAATAGTTTATAAAACAGATTCTTCTATAAGTGCTGGTGATATTCTGTATGGTCAGGTTTCGGAAAAAACTGGAACTGTGGGTTCAACTGTAGAAGAAATGTATGGGCCACATCATTTGGATACTTCTGGTGCAGTGGTGTCTAATTGGGATTATGAGTACGGATTGAATGAAGCTAAGAGTCAGGTTAATATAATACAGGATGTCTATGTTGATAGACTAGAGGACGAATTTATAAAGAAGATTAAATAATGGCTATACACAAACACAATCCCCATAGAAAAAGCATTGAAGTTGGAAATTATACAATTTCTGATATCTATCTTACCAGCCCATATAATGCCCCTCTGTCTTTGGTTAATACTTTAGTTAGTTTACAGTTATTTGAAGGTATCCTGCAACATTCTGTTTCTGGAAATTTGATTCTTTTGGATACTGAAAATCTGATTGCCTCTTATCCTATAGTGGGTTATGAGAAAGTTAATTTGGTTCTTAAATCTGGTTCAGAATGGTTTGAGGAGTCTTATCCTATTTACTCTATTACAGACTTAACAGAGCAGAGAGGAATCGGGAAGGGGTATACAATTCAGTTTATTTCAGATGAGTATTTGAAAAACAAACAGACTACAATTAGTAGAGCATTTACGGGTATGTCTGGTTCTAGTATAATCAAAACAATATTCGATGATTCGATAGAATCTGATAGACAGTTAACAATAGAAGAGACTAGTGGTATTTTAGATTTTGTGAGTCCGTTTTGGGAGCCATTTAAGGTGATTGATTGGATTTGTGGTAGATCTTCTGCGAAAGATTCAAGTTCCTATGACTATTTATTTTTCCAGACATTAGAGGGATATAATTTTGTTTCGATGGGCTCCTTAAAAGAATTTGATTCAAAGATAACCTATGTCATTGGTGATGGTGATATAGAGCCAAGTACAGCTAAATCTGGTTTTATGGTACAGAGAGTTATATGGAACTCTGCGTTTAATATGATTGAAAATATAGCTTCGGGTATGTATTCTAATAAATATATAGAACATGACATAATAAAGAGAAAAATAAATATCAAGACATTCGATTATAACAAGGTGTTTAACGAACACAGTCATCTGGAAGATTATCCACTTTTGGATTCACAAAATGACGATTTTCAAAATTCTCACGATTCTAAAAGATTTTTAATACCAGAACATTATTCTCTGTTTTCTGAAAGAGAATCTTCTAATAGAGAAAGAGTTCTTCAGATTAGAGCATCACAATTAAAACAGATAGATACTTTCCGACTAACTATCGTGATTGATGGAAATTTAAATATCAGAGCGGGTGATGTAATTTACTTGAACTATCCTTCTATAGAAAGTTTGGATAATGAAGATAAGATGTTGGCGGGTAGGTATTTGGTTTCTAGTGTAAAAAATACTTTTGATTCTGGTTCACATAATACTGTTTTGGGATTATCAAAGGATTCGTATTTAAAGGATATATTTAATTAGGGGGTAGGTAATGCAAAGGTTTAGTCAATTTTTATCAGAGAGTGAAATACAATTTGATTTCCTCTGCGAAAACTCAATGCTTCTCATTGAGAAGTTAATACAATTTAATCAAGGTAGACAGTACGGTCAGATAGTGTTTCTGGCTGGTGGTGCTGGTTCTGGTAAGGGTTTTGCCAAGAGTAATTTCTTGGATGATAGACTCTTTAAGACCAGAGACGTGGATGAGTGGAAAAAAGCCTTTATGTTCATGTCGAAGGATTCTCGTTATATGTCCTATCATGTAGCAATCCATAGAGACAGAAAGGGCAAGATGACTGATGTTGATGTTCTGAAAAACCTAACTCCAAAGTTGGAATATGGGTCAGATGTCCAGATCAAAGCACTACATGATCTGAAACTGAGAGAACCAGAAGATGTATCAGTCTTACACATGGCAGTTAAACAACTAGGTATTAAGAATAAGACATTAGACCTGTTGTTCCAAGACATGAAAGCAGACCGATTACCTAATATCATTTTTGATATTACCTTGAAGGAAATGGAAGATATCACAGAAGTAATTCCTAGATTAAAGGAAGCTGGGTATCAGGCCAAAAACATTCATATTGTCTGGGTCTTAGCCGACTACCATGTTGCTGTACACGCAAACAAGACCAGAGAACGTGTGGTAGATGATAAGATTCTACTCAAGACACACGAAGGTGCAGCTAATACTATGTATGACATTATCAGGTCAAAACAGGTGCCGGGTCTTGACGGGTCGATTCATGTTATCCTTAACAATCGAGATCAGACAGTCTTTTGGGAGCTTCCTGATGGAACTAAGACTGATGTTATTAAGGGATTCACCTACTTGACATTGAAGCGGGAAGGAAAGCCGTTTGAGGATGAGCAAGAAGTCAATTCACAATTGATGGATTGGATTAAGGATAATATCCCTAGAACGAAAGACACAGGACACATTTGGTCGCAAGGAATATAATATGCAGAATTTTATGGGCCTGTCAGGATACGTCTGGTGGCAGGGAGTCGTTGAAGATAGACAAGATCCATTAGAACTGGGTCGAGCTCGAGTGAGGATTTTAGGATTTCATTCCGAAGATAGATCGGAGGTTCCTACAGATTCTTTGCCTTGGGCCTATCCTGCAATGCCCATTAATTCTACTCCCGGCAGTATACCTAGTGTGAAAGAAGGTACATGGGTAATGGGATTTTTTCGAGATGGTGAAAGTGCTCAAGAGCCTATCATGACTCATATGATTGATGCTGGGTATATCAACCAGAACAAACCACTGGAAGGGTTTAATGATCCAGAGACAAATACCTTTAAACCTTCTAAACCTGTGGGTGCAGAGTCGGATATTGGGGATGTAAATACTACCAAACTAGCACGAGGTGTTACTGAAGGAACTTTGCGTGATGATAGTGATATACCCAGAATCTATCCTTATAACCATGTATCAGAGTCCGAGAGTGGTCATATCTTAGAAGTTAATGATACTCCTGGCAGTGAGAGTCTTTCGGTTGCTCATAGATCGGGTAGTTACTTGGAAATTGCTCCAGATGGTGATAAGACAACGAAAATAGTAGGTAATGATTATGAGTTTATTACCAAAAATAAGAATGTGGTTGTTGATAAAAACATGAATGTATCAGTAGATGGTAGTGTTATTGAAGATGTGAGTGGTAACAAAACAGAAAACACTACTTCCCTTACTGTTAATTCCACAGACGAGGTAGTTCTTAATAGTGATTTTGTTAAACTCAATGCACCAACTGTTACTATTGAAGGAAATTTACAGGTTAATGGGGTGATTAAGGTTGGGGGCACAACGGTAAGTGGTAGGAATGTTACCGCAGATACTTTTTCTGCTACTATTGGTCAGGGGGCGGCAGTTGGATCTCCAAGTGGTGTGGTTCCAGTTGTGTTAAATGATGTAGTAACTTTGGGTATGAGTACAGGTGTTAATACTGCTATGAGTGGAGTGAATGAAAGTATCGAACAATTATCTGCTTTAATCGGAACCATAAGATCGTTTGAATCGGAAATACAGACACTTGAGGATGATTTGGAGAGATGGTCTGACTTAGAATCAGAACTGACAACTAGGCTTGAAGGGTTGAGGTCAAAATATGGCATCGAATGAAAAAATTAATAAGAAGTTACAGGATATTAATGAGGGCTTGAGAAAGACTAGTACAATTTCTTCAACAGTTTCCAGTTCTGTGATTAATTATAGCAATATTAATGATATAGTCAGTACTGAGGTTGGTGTTAAACTTAATGAGGCTGATACTAAGATTGAAGATATTTCTCTTGAGGGTGTGGGTGCCTTGGGGGAATTTATACAAACAGGTAGTATCGGGGAAGATCCGATGGAACAGAGTGGTTTAGATACTGATACAGAAAATTTATCAGAAATTTTAGATAATACTCAAAGTATTATTAATTCCACTCAGGGTATTGAGAATCAGATTTTGAAATTACAGGATGCAGCATTAGTTGGGGCCTCTAACATTACAGATACAATTCAGTCTATTAATAAAGGGGTGGAATACGCTCAACATATTGCACGAAGAGGTTTTTTTGATTTAGAAGAAAGATTTCGTTCCTCGGCAGAAGCATACTTAAAGAAAAAATTGATTGGTGCCGCAGAAGAAGAGTTTAGAGAACAGATAGAGCTATATTATCAGTTGAAGGATATTGTGGATAATGTTACTAGAAGTAAACAGTTGGCACTATCAGTTTGGGCTAAGACGAAAAATAATTACACAACAGCAGTGGATAGTTATGCAACTTTGAAAGAATCCATTTCTCTATTATATAATAATCTAGTGTTGTTAATTAGACTAATAAAGTAGGAGGATATAATGAACTTGAAAACACCTTCTCAAAGAAAATATACGGACATTAGAAATAGCTTTGAAACACATCCAATATCTAAAGACCTGTTAACCATTTCGGGTGAGGATTCTATTAAACAAAGTGTACAGAATTTAATCTTAACACAAACCGAAGAAAAGCCTTTTCACCCAGAAATTTCTTCTGGAATATATAATCTTTTGTTTGAACCAATATCATCTGTCAGTGTTACGATGTTGGAGAAGGCAATTTCGGATGTAATAACAACTTTTGAACCGAGAGTTTTATTAGAGGGTGTGGTTGTTGTTCCTGACGAAGAAAAAAATTCATATGGGATTACTGTTATCTACACGTTAGTTAATAATCCTCAGCCTGTACAGGTACAGGAGCTATCATTTTTTATCGAGAGGAGAAGATAATGTTAACCAATAAACTAAGAGTTACTGAACTAGATTTTGATGGAATAAAGGAGAATTTGAAACAGTTTTTGAGCTCGGATGATTCGTTATTTAAGGTGGATGGTGGATTTAATTTTGAAGGTTCCGTTCTTTCTTCTTTATTAGACGTTTTAGCATACAATACACATTACATGGGCTACTATACGAACATGTTAGCTAATGAGATGTTTTTGGATAGTGCAGTAAAGAGAGAATCTGTTGTTTCTTTAGCGAAGCAATTAGGATATACACCTCGTTCTGCGACATGTGCACAGATAACCTTTAATGCTACGAATATAGATGATAGCAATCCAATCACCTTATCAACAAGTAAATTATTTGAGGGTGAGAACGATGAATCTAAAACTTTTAAATTTTACCCTATTGACGAGTATGTAATCCAGCCCGGACAGACTGCGTCTATTACATGTCAAGAGGGCTCTAAAGTTACTAGGGAGTATATTTCTGATAGTAATAATTTAAATCAAAAATTCCTACTAGATTCTAATGTAGATAAGTTTACATTAGAGGTAAGAGTTAAACCAGAAAATACATCCGATGATAATACTTTTGTAACATACAATGAGTTTGAAGACATCACTGCTCTTTTACAAACTGGAGCAAGTTTGGCTAAAGTGTATTATTTGAATGAAGTTGAAGCGGGTCAGTTTGAGGTTGTGTTTGGGGATGGTGTAGAAACTGGTTACAAACCAACTGATGGAAGTTTGGTAGAATTAAGGTATTTAGTTTCCTCTTTAGACGAGCCTAATGGCATTTCTCAAATTAGAGAATCTAGTACTGTTGCAGTTCTGGAGGATATACAGGTTACTTCTGTTGCTAGTGGTGGTTCAGAGCCACAGTCATTGGAGTCGATTAGATACATGGCACCCAAATCCTTTCAGAGTCAGAATAGAGCTGTTACTAGTGATGACTATACTACTCTTTCTCAAAATAAATTTCCTAACTTGAAATCTGTTATTTCATGGGGTGGCGAAGAAAACGATCCTGTTGCATATGGTAAGGTTTTTATTTCTATATGGAAAAAGGATAACGCACTACTAACTGAATCAGAAAAAGAATGGGTTAAGACAGATATGTTAAAAAGAAATAAAGTAATTGGTATTATTCCAGAAGTGGTAGATCCAGACTTTATTTATATGAAAGTCAATACCGAAGTTCTTTATGATTCTTCTAGTGCACTGATTCCAGCTGGATCTATTATGAATAAAGTTTCTTCTAGTATATATAACTATGGACAAGTTAACTTAGATTCGTTTGGACAGTCTTTCAGATTTTCTCCCTTAGCGACAAGTATAGATAATTCAGATTCTGCGATTGTTAGTAATTATCTTCAGTTATCTTTATACAAAAAGGTTACACCTTCGGTTGTATCTGGACAGTTAGATTCTTGGGAGTTTAATTTCAACACAGCACTGGATTCAGTTTCTTCTGATTATTTTGTTACACCTGTTTATTCTAATGTGAAATTTGTCGAGACTGATGGTGTTTTGAATCTGGTTGATTTGAATGGTCAAGTTGTTAAGACAGCAGTCGGAACTGTATCAGATAATGGAAAGGTGGAAATCAATCCTATTGAGATTACTTCTACTAGCGACATTACATTCACATCTACGATTGACCAAAAAGATGTAGAATTACTCAAGGGTCAAGTGATGGTCATTGACAAAAATGATATAGATGTCGTAATGAGGAGGGCATAGAATGAACTCTAATATTTCACCTATTATACAATCACAAATCCCATCCTTTTTAGCGGGTGGAGATTTGTCGGATTTTCTAATCAGTTATTATAAATGGTTAGAATCTTCCAGTAGTATAACTATTGGTGATATTTCTGATTTAACTGTTGGGTTTTTGGAAAACGAATCCGAATATACCCTACCTGTTGAAAATAGACAGGGCTACTCTGCACTATCTTCAATAAAGGATTATCAAGATTTCCAAAAAACTCCTGCCAAACTGATTTCAAAGTTTGTTAGTGAGTACATGGATGGGATTCCTGTACAGAAATTATCATCTATTCGCTCCTCTATGGGTCTAATGAAAAACTTTTATGAAAATAGAGGAAACGAAAAAAGTTTTGAATTTCTTTTTAACCTTTTATTTAAGGAAGTTATATCACTAACCTATCCCTCAGATAGAATTTTTAAACTCTCTGATAGTAACTGGGTAGAAAGAACTTATGTTAGGATTCAGAGTGCTTCTAATCTTAGTGATATAGTTGGAAAAACGATTGTTGCCACTGGAAGCGGGGCAACTGGTGTTATTTCTGGATCTAGTTATCATAAGTTATCTGATACTGGCATCAATCGTAACTATTATAGGTTAGCTCTTAAGGATGTAACGGGAACTTTTTCTGTTGGTGATACGATTGATCTGGCAGATACCACCTTTACATTATTGCCGGGTTTGTCTGGACTCACTTACCAAAGTCATTCTGCACTACTTCCTACCGATTTGATAAACATTTCTTTCGTGGGTGGTTCAGATTCAGTAAGGTCGTTTGGTTCTCAGGTCAAGATTAAAGAGTTAGAGCCTCATACATTAACTAATGCTAATGTAACTGTAAATGTTAGTGGCGGTAATGTTAGTTTGATTAACGATTTTTACGAGGTTTATGAATTGGAATCTGGACTTACTATTCAGACAGGAGATATTTTAACAGGTCAGAAGTCTGGTGCTATTGCTACTATCGTATTAGTTGATGGTAGTAGATTTTGGGTTAAAGATTTGGGTGGTGTGTTGTTGAGTGATTATCAGGTTAATGGACAGGGTGATTCAGAACTTGTCGATGTAATAGATAAGGATACGAATACTACTATAACTACGATTAGACTGAGAAAGAAATATAGTGCGTCAGAAATTCCAGCCCAGATTTTTGTGGAGTCGGGGGTTGCGACCATACCCTACGGTGGATTGAATTATCGTTTTAATCCTATAGATGAAAATGGAATCGTTACCATATCAGGATTTGGAAATATCAAAGAAATAGAAATACCAGAAATGGGTTATTTAGGAGGACAGTCTACAGCAGAGGCTACTATTGTAAGAACAGGAGCTCTTATTGCAAACAGTGCAGGATTTAATACAGGTGTTACCAGTACAGAAAGTTTTTTTGAATCTCTAATAAATACACTTGACGGTGAGGCGAAATTACGAGACAGTAATTACTATCAAGAATTTAGCTACGAGATCAAATCACAGACACCAATGAACAACTGGTCGGCGACTGTTTCTAGGATGTTACATCCAGCTGGTATGAAGCTATTTGGTAAAGAGGAAAGGGTATCAGCCCCTTTTGATTTAAGCCTCACCGACCAATCGTCTTCGATAGAATCTATTGAATTAATTTCACTGGGGCCACCACCAGCCACTTCTGTTTCCTATGATTACGGTTTAGGTAGTATAGGTATAGATGGTTTTGATAGTGATCCCTTTGAAAATATTGTCAGTCGGTTATATTATTTTACTGGAGAAAATAATCTAAATGCTTCATCATTCACTACTGATTATGATGACCATCTAAATTCTAAGACATACTTTCTTCCGTTTTCAGATGCATTTGGAACCGCTGATACAGGAATCGGTACTTTTAAAAATAGAGTAGTTAAGGAATATTTGGATTCTTCTGATGGTGGTTTGGATACAACTGAAAATATAGATGCCTGGAGAACCAATCGCGGTATTGTGGGGGAAGTTTTTGAGACACAAGAGCACATTACTGTAGACTTGTTTGAGAGAGGGGGAGAAGAAAAACCACAGCCAGCAGAAAAATCTACTCCTGTTGATATGTCGGGTGGGTTTAATGATGGAAACGAAGGTGGTGGTGAAAGAAAAGCAGGACAGGGCAAGGATTTTAAGACTAAAGAAGATGGGGAATTTAACACAGATGGTAGTGGGGGAGATGATACCAGAGATAGAAATGGTAAAGATTTTGATAGAGAATTTGATTCTGATGGGGTCGGTTCTGATGGAGATGGCGGAGTTGTTAGAGTTATAAAAGGTGTTACACACGAATTAGACACATACGATTCAAACTTTGGGGTATAAGTATGGTTGCAAAACTACATGTAGCAAAAGAAGAAAAGGAATTTTTAGTAGGGTTTGGTGGAGATTTTCTTGCAGATGATCTGGGTGCAACTTTATATGCCATTTTAGCACCACAGGCTCGCGAGTATCTTTCTACGACTTCTGTTCAATTATCTGAATCCTTTACTATTACAGAAGAAAGCACAACTCAGGTAAGACATGTTCTTTCCCATTCTGGCTCAAATGTTACAGGTACTTTGGGTACTATAACAATTGAATTTGTGATGCTCACACATCCTGTTGTTAATTCAAATCAAACTATTTCTTCTCTTACTGTTTCCTTTAATGGTGAACGTGAGTTAAATATGGATATGTTTCCTGTAGTACAAGGAGTTCAGTTAACTGAGTCTATAACAGAATCTTTTAGTGGTGAAAGATATTTGGCTATGAATACAATTCCTGTGATACAAGGAGGCCAATTGGTAGATTCAGATGTAGTTTCATTTGACGGTGAACGTGAGCTAAATATGGATATAGTTCCTGTTGTTCATAATACACAAACAGTAACGGTTGTTGCTGGTTCCTTTGAAGGACAACGTGAACTTAATATGGGAATTTTCCCAATAGTAGATAATTTTCAAAATGTTTCTACAGATACGGTTTCTTTTACTGGGGAAAAATATCTTCTTATAAATATGGTTCCTGTGATACAAGGAGGCCAATTGATTTCATCCGACACTGTTTCCTTTGACGGTGAACGTGAGCTAAATATGGATATAGTTCCCGTAGTACAGGGAGGTCAGTTAGTTGACTCCGACACTGTTTCCTTTAGTGGTGAACGTGAGTTAAATATGGATATGTTTCCTGTAGTACAAACAATACAAGAAGCTTCGGTTGATACTGTTTCTTTTAGTGGTGAAAGACATTTAGCTTATAATGTTGTTTCAGTTGTTCAAGGTCTTCAGGATATTAGTTCCAGTACTGTTAGTTTTAGTGGGGAGAGACAAGAAGAACCAAACTCTATTGCACGTACAGCAACATTGACTTCGGGTGAAAAATCTATTTCCTATGGTGAGAGCATTACTAGCAACTTTGACTTAACTCCAGTAAATTTAATAACAGAACAACCCAATGCTAGTATGAGTGATTTTATGTCATCAGGAACACCACATCAGGTGGGTCATACTACTTCATTTGA
>VTLG01002965.1_pt1 | contig 14696 bp, 8 predicted proteins | sample 4694571 | NCBI WGS metagenome assembly VTLG01 (sample SAMN12604809, study PRJNA352737) | marine metagenome | biome: ENVO:00000447; feature: ENVO:00000209|ENVO:00000569|ENVO:01000036; material: ENVO:00002151; isolation source: viral sequences binned using virsorter ...
CATATAATGTATTTGATTATGATTATTTTATGGATAAAATTGTAGCATTTATTAAAGGTGGAGCTCAGGTAGGTATTAAAAAACATATTGGTACATGGCCATTTTGGCAAGGTGGAAAAATTAGTAAAAAAGATTCTTGGAATCCAGCCGATATTTGGTTACTTAGTTCAACAGGAGATGCCAATGCTGTTTTGAAAGACTTAAAAGAGAATGGATCCTCTATACAAAAAGTTAATGCTATTTTAAAACTTGCTTATAAAAATCGACAAGTTGTTGGTATATCATTAAAGAAAGTAGGAAAAACTGTAAAATATGAAGAAGTTAATTTAGAAATGAAGGGTGCAACAAGCATAGACGCAGTACATCCTAATGTTTGGTTTGGAAAATTTGATTTAAATGTACCATACTCTAATGGGAATTTTGATCTTAAAACAAATACGCTTACAGTTACAGATACGAAAAAAAATGATGTTGGAGTAATGCGTTGTGGTAGTAATCAAACTACTCCGGGAAATATTACATTTGAATTTAAAGCTGCTGGAAGTTCCTCAGCACAACTTGGAAAAGTTCCCATGGATTTGATGTTACAGTTATGGCAAAGTCCTAAATATGGTTTAGGAACAGGCAGAGATGGTAAACATATAATTGGTGATCTTCCTAGATATAAGGGTCCTAACGGTGTAATACAATATACGGTTCTGCCTGCAAAAGCAAAGAAAGAAGCTTTACCTAAAGACCCAACTTGGGTTTATTGGAATAAGAGAGTAAAAAAAATTAAAGCAGCGCCAGCAGGTTTATGGAAAAACGGATCGTTAGTTAAATCTCAAATGAATAGCTTAATATCAAATATAGCTAATTTAAAGAAGAATGGATTGAAAGGGACAATAACTTCTAATACTGCAGCTAGTTTACAACTAGTTGAATTTGCTTATATGATTGCTTTATTATATGATAAAACAACTGATAAAAAATTTGATTTTATGTTTGAAAGTATGTTTTATTTTGCACAGAAAAAGGGGGCGGCATTTGGATCAAGGTTCGGTCCTTTTGGAAAATTATACTAAAACTATTATAAATATGAGGGAGAGATTATGCAACAAATTAAAGATAACAAAACAGAGCGAGTTAAGCATGTGACTTCCATCGGTAATTCCTCACGGAGTACGCCAAAAAACAAGCATAAAAGAAGAAGTTGGAAACGATATAGAGGACAAGGGAAAAGACGATAATGCCAATTTACACAAAGGGACTTTCTACACATACTAGAGGTTGGGCCGATCTGGATTTGGATTTTACTGCTCATCCTGTTACAAAAGATATTGTTCGTAAAACGAATGTGGAAGCTGTCAAACGATCTGTTAGAAATCTTATCAGAACCAATATGTATGAGAGGCCATTTCATCCTGAGATTGATGGAGGAGTAACCAGACATTTATTTGGATTATCTACTCCTCATATGAAACATGATATTGAACTGGCCGTAAGAAATTGTTTGAAAAATTTTGAGTCCAGAGTAAAAGTAGATGATGTTCGTGTATCAGGAGATTTAGATAAAAATGGGTTTAATGTTTCTATATTTTTCACAGTAGTTAATTCACCCGAGCCGATAGAGGTTAGATTGTTCTTGGAGAGGATACGATAAATGGCAAGCAATAAAATAGCAGTTACAGATTTAGAATTTGATGCAATTAAAGCAAACTTAAAAGAGCATCTATCTGCACAAACACAGTTTCAAGATTATGACTTTGAAGGTAGTGGTATGGATGTATTGATGGATGTTCTTGCATACAATACTCATTACATGGGATACTATGCAAATATGTTAGCTAATGAAATGTTTATGGATACAGCATCGTTACGAGAGTCAGTTGTTTCTCATGCAAAACATTTAAATGTTATTCCCAATTCTGTTACATCACCTACTGCATATGTGAATATGACATTTACTCCTTCCGGTTCTCCTACTTCTATTACGATTGCAAAAGACACCAAATTTACTACCAGTATTAGTGCAGTCAGTTATACTTTTACAACAACTGTAGCTACTACTGTTCTACCTGTTGGTGGTGTTTATCATGTTCCTAATCTTCCTATTAAAGAAGGTAAAATTCTTAATAAATCATATACAGTTAATTTAGCAGACACGACTCAACGATTTATTATTCCTAATGCAAATGTTGATACTTCTACAATATCTGTTCAAGTCCAAAATTCTGCAAGTGATAGTACAGTTGTTACATGGACAGATGGTAACTCTTTAGATGTAACTACAATTACTTCTAATCAGAAAGTTTATTTTCTTCAAGAAATAGAAGAAGGAAAATATGAAATTATATTTGGTGATGGTGCAGTAGGTAAACAACTTGCTGATGGTAATATTATTTTTATTGAGTATCTAGTTACAAAAGGTATATTAGCTAATAAAGCAAGTACATTCACTGCTGTTGGTTCTGTTGCTGGTTTGACTTCTGCTAATTATACTTTAACAACTTCATCTGCAGCTAGTGGTGGAGCTGCAACTGAATCTATTAATTCTTTAAAGAATAATGCTCCGAAACTTTATCAAGCACAAAAACGAGCAACTACTAAAGATGATTATAAAGCAATTTTATTAGGAGAAAGAAGTGATATAGAATCTCTTACAGTCTATGGTGGTGAAGATGCAAGTCCACCTGTTTATGGTAAAGTATATATTGCAGTTAAACCAACAGGAAATACATCATATAGTGCGGCAACGAAGAATGATATTAAAACGGCTATTCTTAAAAAGTCAAATGTAGTAACTGTTATTCCAGAAATTGTAGATCCTATTTATTATTATTTACTTATTACTACATCTATTAATTATGATCCTGTTACACTTTTAACGAATGAACAAACATTAAAGTCTGCAATTGAAACTTCTATTAGTAGCTATTTTACTAGTGACCTACAAAAGTTTGACCAAAAGTTTAGATATTCAACTTTGACTAAAAAGATAGATAATACGAATAGTGCAGTAAGAAATAGTAAAACATCTATTCAATATCAGTTAAGAATAACTCCAGCAACATTGGGAGTAACTTCTACTTATACTTTGGAATTTAATAATCCTTTAACTAAAAGTACAGTTTCCAGTACAGCCTTTACAGCCAGTGATGGTAATACATATACTCTGGTTGATGATGGGGTTGGAATTATTAAGTTGGCAAGATCAACATATACAGCTGCGGCTGTTACAGTAGATAGTCCAGTAGTGTATATGACTCTTGTTGATGGATCAGAGAATCAAGGAACTATTGATTATACTACTGGTAAAATTGTATTGAATAATTTTACTCCCTATACAATTTCAGACGCATCAACAAACATTAAATTTACTGTAACACCTGGAACTAATAATCAAGATATTACTCCTTTAAGAGAACAAATATTAACAACTGATATAAATGATACTGCTGCAATTGTCGTTAGTATGGTTTCAGAAACAATAATCTAATATGGCGAGTAACCCTAATTTACCAATACATCCTTCATTTGATGAACGAATATCTGTTCGTGTAGAAGGACAGTTACCAGATTTTGTAAAACAAGATCATGCTACTTTTGTAGCTTTCTTGGAAGCTTATTATGAGTATCTTGAACAAACAGGTAAGCCGTATGAAATTATTGGTAATCTAAGAAATTATTTTAATGTTGATAAAACAGTTGATGATTTTTTACAATACTTTAAAACACAATTTGGTAAAGATGTTCCAGAAGCAGTATTTGCTAATGCAAACAAACCATCTGTTCTAAAACATCTTAGAGATTTTTATCGTTCTAAAGGAAGTGAAAAATCTTTTCAGTTTTTATTTCGTTTATTATATAAAGAAGAAATTGAGTTTTATTATCCTTCTACTGATATGCTTCGTGTATCAGATGGAAGATATACTAAAGATAAAATTTTAAGATGTATTGATACTAGTGGTTCATCAGCTATTTTTGATATAGCCGGTAAGGGAATTACTGGTGGAACATCTGGTACAACGGGTGTTGTTGAGTTAGTTCTTAAGGAACAAATTGGTACATTTGAAGTTTCTACAATTTATCTTTCTAAAGTTGCTGGAACATTTGTGGCAGGTGAAACTATTACAGATGGAACTAATACATTTACTTTGGATGGAATGGTAACTGGTTATACAATAACAAATCCCGGGAATGGATATAGTATTGATGATAATATTTCTATTACGGGTGGAGGTGCAGGAGCAGTTGGAGCCCAGCTTCTTGTTGAAACTTTATCAACTGGGAGTATAACAACTGCAACAATTGTTTCTGGTGGAACAGGATATGTTGTTGGTGATAAACTAACAATTAATAATACTGATAAATTAGAGATAGACGGAAGAACTTGTAGTGTATTAGTTAAGACAGTAAATTCTGGAGTAATTACAGCAATAGAATTTGAACATAATGGTTCTGGTTATAAAGCAATTCCAACGATTTCGGGTGGAGGAACTGGAACGGGTGCAAACATTACTTTAAGTGGTAATGGTATTGGTGGTATTAAAACTTTAAAATTGGTTAATAACGGATTTCATTATCAGTCTATACCTACTCTTAATTTTTCTACGAAAGGTGATGGTACTGCAACCGGTGTAGCAGTTATTGGTGGATATGAAGATGAACATCAAACAAGATGGATCGGTGATGATGGTTTTATTTCCTCAGCTAATTATATTCAAGATAGTAGTTATTATCAAGCATTTTCTTATGAGATAAAATCAAGTAATACGATTGATAGATGGAGAGCTTATATTAAACGATTGGTTCATCCAGCTGGTCTTGCTTTATTTGGTAGAACATTAATTACAGGTTTATTAGCAACAGGATTGAAACTAAGTGTTCCACCTGACCATAAATATCCTTATACAATTATTTGGCATGATGGTGATATTGTACCTCCAGTTAGACTGAATAATCAGTTACAACAAACAAATCCAGAATGGCCAAGTGGTGGTGTGTGGCCACATAATGGTTATCAGAACGGAAATGGTGGACATTCTGATTGGCATATTTATGAGATAGATTTGCCAATTATGATATTGAGTATATCTGATTTTGAGGACTGGTTGTTTGTTCATCAATCTCATCTTGAACCCCCGGCGAATGAGAATTGGGGAGCAATTACAGATGGCAGTATTTCTGTACATGAAGATTGGGGTCAAAGTTCAGCTGGTATTGGTGGTGCATTACAATTAGGGCCTTTGCGTAGACAATTAGATCGACAGAAATTTAATAGAGAAGGTGGATTTAGTAAAGAGATTGGTACAGTACCAACTGGACCGGGTGGTTCTCTTGCTAAAAATCAACAAGATGGTGAAGGACGCCTTGGACTTCATCTTGGAGGTGGTTATCATATTGAACATTTTAAAGATGAAATTATTGCAAGATATGTTACAACTGCAAATGAAAAAACAAGAATTGTGATGAATAGTCATATAACTATTGTATAAATATTATAAATATAAGAAATTAAATAAGAGGATTAGTCATGCCAGCTATTATAACAAACGCATTTAGAACATATAACGCAGATAATTTTATTAGTGCATTTTCGACTAATAAAGTGTATTTGATGATCGGAAAAGCTGATGCTTGGTCTGGCGCTGATCTGGGTCAATATACAGAAGCTTCTCCTTCAGATACATCAATTCCAGTACCGATAGATACGACAGTAGCACCATATATTCATCATAATGATATGATTGCTGCTAAGTTGATTAATGCATCAGATGTATCTCATGTTATTAAAAGAACAGATTGGACATCAGGAACTGTTTATACAGAATACGATCATAAACAAGATGACCAGATTGACCAGACATTTTTTGTAATGACAGACCAGTATAATGTGTATAAGTGTATCAGTAATTATGGTGGAGCCACATCTACAGTTAAACCTACTGGACAATCGTCATCAATTATTGAAACTTCAGATAATTATCGTTGGAAATTTATGTATGAAGTTCAGCAAGCAGATGTTTTGAAATATGTAACGACAGATTGGATTCCTGTAAAGTATTTGACATCAAATGATGGTACAGCACAATGGACTGTACAACAAGCAGCTATTGATGGAGCATTGGAACATATAGATGTTACAGCTGGTGGAACAGGATATGTAAATACTCATACAGGAACTGCGCAAGCAGGTGCTGCTACTTCTATTCAACTTGCAGCAACAGCATCTGCTACAGATGACATTTATAATGGTATGACAGTTTATATTTCTTCTGGAACAGGTAGTGGACAGATAAAGGTTATTACTGATTATGTTGGTTCGACTTATACTGCAACAGTTTCTACATGGACAACAAATCCAGATAATACTAGTGTTTATGAAGTTATGCCAGCAGTAGCAATTACGACAACAGAAGGTTCTGGTGCAACTGCAAGAGTTTCAAGTGTAGTTGGTGGGGTTATCAAAAAAGTTTCAATGACAGCAGTTGGTACTTTATATCGTTCTGGTACAGCAACTCTAACGGGTGGTGGTGGAACGGGTGCAACTCTTGAACCACGAATCGGTCCTAAGAATGGACATGGTAAGAATCCAAAGACAGAACTTGGTGGAGCATATGTAATGATGAATGTTCGTTTAGTTGGAACAGAAGGTGGTGACTTTGTTGTTGGAGATGATTTTAGAAAAGTAATTTTAATTACAAATCCACTTGTAAGTGGTGCAGCTGCAACAGGAACTACATATAATGGTGCAGAATTGGATGATGATACTGGTGAACAGATTTATGTGGAATATCGGGCTCCAATCAATCGTGCATCTGACCAGACTGAGGATGTCAAGTTAGTAGTTGAATTTTAATAAAGGTATAATACATGACAACCAATATAAATTTAAATCTTAATCAAAGTCCTTATTTTGATGATTATGATGAAGTTAAAGATTTTCATCAAGTCCTCTATAAACCTGCTGTTGCTGTTCAAGCAAGAGAACTTACTCAAGAACAAACAATACTAAGAAATCAACTCAAACGATTTGGAGATCATATATTTGCAAATGGTAGTCGTGTATCTGGTGGTGAATTATTTGTTGATACTGATTATGAGTATGTAAAACTTCAAGCACAATATAATAGTGTTGATATTACAGTAGCTAACTTAGCTGGTAAAACTATTATTGGAAGTCAATCTGGAACAACAGCAAGAGTTGTTAATACTGCTGTTGTTAATGCAGCTACAGGTGATCCAGATACTATATGGGTTAAGTATCTTACAGGTGGTGGTGTTACTCAAAAGGTTCAGGGTATTAGAGTAACAAATGCTGGTACTGGTTATACAACTATTCCTACTGTAACTATTACAGGTGGTGGTGGATCAGGAGCTCTAGCTACAGCAATTATTGGTACTTATGGTGCTAGTGCGCAGACAGTTATTGGAATTGATGTAACGAATAAAGGTTCTGGATATACTTCAACTCCAAGTATAGCAATTACTGGTGGTGGGGGAGCAGATGCACAAGCTACTGCTACTCTTAATACATCTGCTGCCTTTCTTGGTGGTGAAAGAATTTCTGCAACAGATTTATCTTCTTCTGTTTATGCAGCTGCATCTTCTCCTACTGGAAAAGGTGCCGCAGTTTCTAATGATGCTGGTTATTATTATTTTAATGGAAGTTTTATACGAGCAGGTACCTCAACAGTAATATTAGACAATTATACAAATACTCCAACATATAGAATTGGTTTTCAAGTTAATGCGGCAGTTATTGATTCTGGTGATGATACGACTTTATTAGATAATGCACAGGGAGCATATAACTATGCAGCTCCGGGTGCAGACAGATTAAAATATACTTTAACACTTACTAAGAAAACGACAGCATCTGTAGATGATATAGATTTTATAGAACTGATTCGTTTGGTAAATGGTGTTCGTCATGTTGATGTAGAATATCCAATTTACTCTGTATTAGAAGAAACATTTTCAAGAAGAACATTTGATGAATCTGGTAATTATACTGTAAGACATTTTCCACTTCAATTAAAACTTCATGCAAGTGATGTTACTAAATTTACTGCAAGATTAGACCCAGGCAAAGCATATATTCATGGACATGAGTTTAGAACTTTAATCTCAAGTGATGTTACAGTAGATCGTGCAAGAGATTATGCTAATGTAAATAATTTTGATCGTTTGATGCAATTTGGTAATTATGCAAAAGTTGATAACTTTAAAGGATTTTTTAATGTCGGTACACATGCTACTATTGATATTCTTAACGGCAATGTTGCAGGTACAACTCCAGCACAATATGCCGCAGTAAAAATTGGTACTTGTAGAGTTCGTGAAATAATTCCAATAGATCGACCGACTGTTGGTACACCAACTACTTGGAGATACCAAATATTTTTATATGATATTCAAATGACAGGTGGTAATGCATTTGCTGATGCAGAGAGATTCACTGTTACACCAGATGCAACAGCTAATCCAGTAGTTATATCTAATGATTGTGCGATTAATGATGCATTAGGTAAAGTCGGTGGAGCAAGCGGTGGTGATGCAAGGCTATTTGAAACCGATTTTAATACAATGGTATTCAAGTTACCTCAGAATACGATTAAAACAATTCGTGATGATTCAAGTAATATTGATACTAGTTACACAAAGAAAAAATATTTTTCTGGTATTACTATTAGTGCAGGTACTTGTACATTAACATCAAGTGGTGCTAATGAAACATTCTACGGAACTGGTGTAGTTAGTTCAACAGTAAAAGATACTTATTATCATGCACAAGATTCAGCTGGCACAAATGTTAATCTTAGTACAACCTCTCCTGCCTCGGCAACTGTTACAGTAGCTGCTAACGGACAATCAGTAACTATATTTACTGGTGATAATACTTTGAATACGACATTCAATTTTTGGGTAACTATGAATGTTGATACGAAGCAAGAAAGAGTTAAGACACTTGTTTTGAATAAAGAATTAGCAATTGCGTCACCAAGTGGTACAGCATTAGGATATGATTCTCTTGCTCTTGCTGATGTAAATACTATTCGAGCAGTTTATGATTCTGGTAATACTGGTACAAATGCAGTTGCACCGACATTAACTGTAACAGGTGCAACTGGAACTTTTATTGCTGGTGAAACGATTACGGGTGGAACATCAGGTGCAAAGGGAACGGTTATTGCACATACTCCATTAACAACTATTACATTTGTTGTTACTTCAGGAACTTTTGCAGGAACTGAAACAATTAGTGGTACGACATATAGTGCAACCATGGCTAGTCTTGCAGTTGGAGATACAGATATTAAATCTCGTTATACTTTGGATACTGGACAACGAGATAATTTCTACGATCATGGTAGAATCCAATTGACAGGAACTGCACCTACTGGTAGAATTTTAGTAATTTTTGATTATTTTACACATAGTGGTTCGGGTTATCTTTCTACTGATTCATATACTGCGGCAACTGGTTATGATAATATTCCAACATTTACAAGTCCTACAAGTGGTAATATACTTGAACTTAGAGATTGTATTGACTTTAGACCACGCCGAGATGATGGTGCTGTTACTTTATCAGGTGTAGAACTTCCATATCCAAATCTTAATTGGCAAGCAGATTATAGTTATTATCAACCAAGAATAGATGTAATTTATATAAGTAAAGAAAAAAAGTTTGGTGTTCATAAAGGTGTATCTTCTGATAATCCAGTACCTCCATATAAACTAGACCATACAATGAGTTTATGGGAACTTAAAATTCCTGCATATACTTTTAAACCGGCTGATGTAATTTCTCGATATATCGAAAATAAACGATATACAATGAAAGATATTGGTAAGTTAGAAAAACGATTAAACAATGTTGAATATTATACAGCTCTTACATTACTGGAAAAAGATGCAGAGGCATTAGTAATTAAAGATGGAGCTGGATTAGATAGATTTAAAAATGGTATTTTAGTAGATGACTTTGCTGGACATAGTATAGGTGATGTTCGTAATGCAGATTATAAATGTGCTGTTGATTATCAAAGTCGTGAATTAAGACCTTCGTTTCTTTCTAACATGGCTGATCTTACATATATACCGGGTTCATCTACTGGTGTTCAAAAAACTGGTGATTTAATTACATTACCATATACTATAACACCTCTTGTTAGTCAGACACAAGCAACATCATTTACAAGTGTTAATCCTTTTGATGTTCAACATTGGATGGGTGTATTAAGTTTAAATCCTTCAAGTGATATATGGGTTGCAAAAAATAATAGACCAGAAGTTATTGTAAATGCAACAGGTGAAAATGATGCATGGGAAATGTTAGCTGGTCTTGGTTGGGGAAGTCAATGGAGTGATTGGCAAGATATTGGTACTGGAAGAAATGAAAGAGTAGTTGCTAGAGGAGAGGCTGGATGGCAAGGTCGAGCATTGGTACAACGACAAACATTTGCTATAGATCAACTTCAATCACGACAAGGTATACGAACTGAAATTGTTGGTTCTGATACTGTTAATCAAAGTCTTGGAGAACGAGTTGTTGATCTTTCTGTATTACCTTTTATTAGAGCTCAAGTAATTACTGTTAGTGCTACAGGTATGAAACCTAATACATTAGTTTATCCATTCTTTGATAAAACATCTATTGCTTCATATTGTACACCTAGTGGTGGAAGTGCTGGTGGTGCAATTTATACTGATGATAATGGTTCAATTAGTGGATTGGTATTTAACTTACCATGTCCTGATGTTGCACAAGAACAAGATCCTCCATTATTAGTATTCCGAACTGGTGAACGACAATTTCTTTTAACAGACGATTCTAATGGTACATTAGCAACAGCTAGCACATTTGCAGAAAGTGCTTTTCATGCACAAGGATTATTGCAGACTTCTGAAGATGTTATTCTTTCGTCAAGAGTTCCAAGACTTCATGTTGGGCAAATGGGAAGTGCAGATGAGGCGATAGTAACAACAAGACGATTTGATAGAAATGTTGTTATTGGATGGGCCGCACCTCCGGGTGGGGGTGATCCTCTTGCACAAACATTTTTTGTTGATCCAAGTCTTTATCCAAATGGAGTATATTGTTCTGATGTAGATATATATTTTAAGGCAAAAGATGATGGTGGTGTTCCAGTTAATGTTTCTATTCGTGCGACTGAAGCTGGATTTCCAACATTATTAGTAGCACCATTTTCTGATGTAAGTAAATTACCTTCTGAAGTTACGACAAGTGAAGATGGTACAACTGCAACTAAGTTTACATTTTCATCTCCTGTTTTCTTAGCACCGGGAGAATATGCAATTGTTATAATGTCCAATAGTAGTAAGTGGGAAGCTTATATGGCAGAACTTGGTCAGAACATAATTGGTTCTACTAGAAAAGTTTCTAAGCAACCTGCAACGGGTGTGTTGTTTAAATCACAGAACGCAAGTACATGGCAACAGAATCAAAATCAAGATTTAACTTTTGTTTTGAATCGTTGTGCATATACGATTGCTGGGACACATGAAGCTATATTTCATAATTCAAATTTAGTAGATATGAAAATGGATGTTATGCAATTAACTCCACAAGAATTGAAGATTGATAATACTGCGATTGATTGGTCTGTTAAAACAACATTACAATCTTCTGGTGTATTAGGTACTAGTTATGTAAATACAATTCCAAATAAAAATCATGAATTTGATAATCAACAAATTATTAATACAACAGCAGGAAGTTATGTTACGAAGGCTACTCTATCTTCTGGTAATGACCAAATTAGTCCTATTATTGATACAGGAAGATTGGGTGTTATTGCAGTTGAGAATGTAGTTAATAATGTAATAACTAATGAAACAGAGCAACCGTCTGGTGGAAGTGCAACTGCAAAATATATTTCAAGACGAGTGACTTTAACTGATGGTTTTGATGCATCTGATTTATCTGTATTTTTGACAATGAACAAACCGGCTGGAACAAATGTATATGTTTATTATAAAGTATTATCATCATTTGATCCAGAATTATTTGATGATCGGCCATGGACAATAATGACACAAACAACTAATTTAAATAATGTTGCATTAACTGATGTTGAATTTACTGAATTTCAATTTGACCCATCTGGTGGTAATGTTAATTATACTGCTTCGGGTGCAACATATACAACATTTAAAACTTTTGCAATTAAGATAGTAATGACAAGTACAAATACAACTAAGGTTCCAAGAATCTCTGATTATAGAGCAATAGCTATGGCATGAGTGATTATAAATTTGTTAGAGATAAAGTATCTAAGGCTGTTTTAAATACTGATATAAATGCATTAGAGCAATATAAGATGGTAAGAGATAAACGATTACACGAACAAACAACTTTACAAAATTGTGTTGATGACATAAGTAGTTTAAAAGATGATATGAATGAAATAAAAAATCTTTTAATAAAGTTAAGCGAGAAATAATATGGCAAAGAGAGTCCAAAGACGAAGAGGAACAACATCAGAACATGCTACCTTTGTAGGATATGATGGTGAAACAACTGTTGATACTACTAAAGATACTGTTATAGTTCATGACGGTGCAGTTGCTGGTGGTTATCCGTTAGCAAGAGAAGATTTATCTAATGTTAATCTTACAAATCTGATTGGTGTTACTGAATTAAAACTTGTAGACGGTACAAATGGTCAAGTAATAAAAACGAATGGTTCGGGTACAATTAGTTTTGGTACAATTGATGTAGCAACTTCTGCTGTTGGTGGTGATCTTGAAGGTACAGTTGGTAATGCACAAATAAAAGCAAATGTCGTTGGTATTAATGAAATAAATGTATCTGATGGAACAAACGGTCAAGCACTTATTACAAATGGATCAGGGACTCTTTCATTTGGTGATGTTCTTACAGATCCTGCTTTGGGTGGTCATCTTTCTGGTACAACATCTGCAGCTGTAATTAATGCTAATACTATAACAACTGGTATGTTGACAACAGCATTGAAGAATTTTACAGTTGATGAATTTGTTGGTGCTTCTGCACAAACAACATTTACTCTTACTGCATCTGTTGGTTCTGTAAATGCATTACTAGTTTATATTGATGGTATCGTTCAACCAACATCTGCATATGCATTACCTACATCAACATCTATTCAGTTTATTGTAGCGCCTCCAGTAAGTTCAGTCATTCGTTGTTTGCATCTTGGTTTTCAATCAACAGTTGGTGTCCCATCAGATGGAACAGTTACGACTGCAAAACTAGCAGCGAACGCAGTTACTTCAACAAAAATTTTAGATGGAACTATTGCAACAGGTGATATGGCTGATGATGCAATTACAGAAGCTAAGATAGCTGCACAGACAATTACAAATGCATCAATTTTTCCGGGAACTATTCGATCACAAGAAATAGAAAATTTATCAATTGTTGGAACTGATATTGCAAACAATTCTATTGATGGAACAAAGATAGCATTAGGTTCTGATGCTCAAGATGACCTTATGTATTATGATGGAACGAACTGGGCAAGAACACCAGGATGGCATTATGACATTTCTTTTATTGCAGGTTATGATGCTACACTAACAAAACAAGATATAGTTGTTCAAAAATATGGTGAAATGGTAATGGCACGAACAGGAACATTTGAAGGTGAAGTTGGATATCTTGATACACAATGTGTTGGTTCAGTATTAATATGTGATGTAGAAAAAAATGGAACGTCAATTTATTCTACTAAACCACAGTTTGCAGTTAGCACATCTACACATACAGCTGGTGTAATATCAACATCAGCTTTTGCTTCTGGTGATAGAGTAACTTTTAAAGTTACAGCAATTGGTTCTTCAACTGCTGGGCAAGGTTTACGTTTTATGTTAAAGTGTAAGGCATAAGATATGGCATTTATTAATTCTGGTTGGCATATTGGTACTGAAACCAAAATTGATCCTAAGACAGAAGGTGGAACAGAAACTACTTATGGTAGTTTTAAGATTCATACGTTTTTAACTTCTGGTACTTTTAAATATACTGGTTCTTCAGCAATTAATATAGATATACTTTCCATAGCCGGTGGTGGTTCTGGTGGCGGTGGTTGTGGAGGTGGAGGAGCTGGAGGTATGGTTGTTCAATCAGCACTTGGTTGTAGTCCCGGAACTTTTAATATAGTTGTTGGTGCTGGTGGGCCGGGTCAGGGTTTTACTGAATCAAATGGATTTAATAGTACCACAGGTATATCAGGACAGACAGATGCTGTTGGTGGAGGAGATAATGCTTCAGCCGGTGGAAGTGGTGGAGGTGGAGGCTTACCAAATAATAGTGGAGGAGCTGGAACTGCTGGTCAAGGAAATAATGGTGGTGCTGGAACAAATTGTGGTGGAGCAACTGGTGGCGGAGGCGGTGGTGGAGCCGGAGCTGTTGGTGGTAATGCACCGGGATTTGGTGGTTGTCCGGGTTGTGGTGGTTGTACTGGTGGTGGAGCCGGAGCAGGTGGTGCCGGTGCATCAAATAGTTTAAGAACAAACTCTGCTGTCATGTATGCAGGCGGTGGAGGAGGTGGCGGTGGAAACACAAGTGGAAATAGTGGAGAAGGTGCAGGTGGTTCAGGTGGTGGTGGTGACCCAGGAAGTTCACCTGGAGTTGCTGATGGTGATGTAAATACGGGTGGCGGTGGTCATGGTTCTGGTAGTGGTTCAAATGCAGGTGGAGG
>VTLG01004736.1_pt1 | contig 14695 bp, 13 predicted proteins | sample 4694571 | NCBI WGS metagenome assembly VTLG01 (sample SAMN12604809, study PRJNA352737) | marine metagenome | biome: ENVO:00000447; feature: ENVO:00000209|ENVO:00000569|ENVO:01000036; material: ENVO:00002151; isolation source: viral sequences binned using virsorter ...
TATCTCTACGTTCCTTAATTTCTCTACGCTGCTGGTCAGCTGACGACTCAGTTCTATCTACCCATTCATATTTTTCTTCCTTAGTCTCAGGATCAATAACAAGTTGATACGACATTAGCTCTACGCAATATTAGACCTTCCACCTATGGTACTGGAATCTTTGTTCTTAGGCACTTCTTTTACTGGTAAAGGAGGTAGATATTGAAGTATTGAACTAGCTGCTTCTTCTTTTGTTATTATTCCATCTCCGTTTTTGTCTAGACCACTGTTCTGGTCATATCTAGTGTTTGGTTTTTCTTTTGTTCCTTTAGTAAATAGGACATAATCATTTGGTTTCCCCGCTGCTACTGGGAAAAGAATTGACATATAAACATCTCTAAAATCATCTCCTGGTTTTGTCCATCTCTTCAGATGTTTAGCAACTAATTCAAGTTGTTCTACTCTTGTCATCTTGGCTGCTTCTTCGGTTGTTACTCCCCATTCCTTTAGAGTCTCTGGCATAAATTGAATTAATCCAATAGCACCTGATCCTGCTGCATTCTTCTGTGCTGGATCAAATGTTCCACCTGTCTCAAATCCCATTACTGCCCATAAATAATTAACTGGAATATCTAAATCAGAAGATAGTTTTTCAACTGCTGCTACAAATTCTTTATCGTCAGTTACGTCTTTAGGTAATACATAATTGCCTGTTTCTATACCGTTTGGATATAAATCTTTATTGTCAGATGGATCTATTCGAGGTGGTGGTGGTGGCTCTTTCTTTAGTACCCCTGTTAAATCTGTTGATGCTACTAATGTTCCTCTATTTAATATTGAAGAGCTTACTTCATTGTTTTTTTTTGCACCTTCAAATTGGAATTGGCTATTACGTTCATCAGGGAAAATAAGATCTAAAATCTCGTGATGTCTTTCTGTAATAGGAAGACCATGTAATTTCATCTGATTTAAGTAAAACTCTTTAGGTGACATATCTTTATTAATTCTGCCAAGAATAGCTGGCATCTCTCTTGTATAACTTAAAGCTCTTGGCCCACGAACAGCAGTTGTTCCTTCTACTCCTTGAATCCAACCCCAGATCTTAAGATTATTTCCATCCATATTTTTATCCTTTAAAACAATAGCTAAGTCTTCAAATTGATTTAACTGCTGAACAAGTATTGGAGTTGAATATAAAGTTTCACTTCTAGCTGCTGTTACTAAAGCACTATTTTGCTGATCGTTTCCTCTACCATTTAATCCTCCGTCTAAATTTGCAATTAATTCTTTTGGAGTTTGATAGGTAAATTGAGTAGATCCTTCGTTGTTATTATCATCTCCTTGATTATTATTTGTAGTTAGATTTTTATTAGTACCAACTTGAGTATTATTGTTTTCATTGATTCCTGTTTTGTTCTCCTTTAACTTCGTACTTGCATTCTGCATTTCAATATCTAACTTATCCGTTAATTCATTTAATTTTTCAAGTCTTTGCTCTAGTGGAATTGGTAATAAGAAAATTGCATTAGCCTCTCTCTTGAATTTTGCAACTCTTGCTAAATAAGCATTTTTATCTTCTGGTTCCCATTCATCAAAACTCGTCATACTCATGCCAGTCTTATCTCGATAATATCTTTCTATATATCCAGTAGCAGTTACAATCTTTCCAGCACTACCAATCTTGCCATTCATCTCATCATTAAAGATACTCTTCTCGTTCGTATAATTAATATTAATATCTGGTTCTAATAGTCCATATTGATCTCTTGATATCCTATCTGTCCTAAAGAAATAATTCAAAAGACTTTTATTTAAAGTTGCTTGATCTGGATTTTCAGTAATTCGTTTTTTCAACCATTGATAATTTTCTTCTCTTTGTCCAGCGGTACGACTTTCTAAGAATTGTCTTCTTAATCTTAATAACTCTTGTCTATATTCATAGGCTTCTATTCCTGTTGAAAACTTCTTATCAGCATCAAATAATAATTGATCTATCTTACCAACTACACCTGAAAGATTAATAGCATTTGGGCCTGAATCAATATAATAGTCTACGCCATCAACAACGACAGTCCTTTGACTTTGACCATTAAGTATAGGATCAATCTCTGGTGTAGTTAAATCAGCATCTTGTTGATTGATATTTGCATAATCTATTCGTGCAGTATTTGCTGCTGTATTTTTACTATTACCATCCCTTATTCTTTGTGCTGCATTTCTTTTTTCTCCAATAGCAAGTTCCCACATATTTTCAAGAACTTGTTCTCCTCCAACTATCTCTGATAATAATTGTCCTTTACCTGCTCCTATTCTTGTATTCTTTAAAAGAGTTAAAGCTATATCAGCATTATCATTAAGATTCTCTGTATTAGAATTAAGTATTACTCCATTAGCAATAGTTGTAAGTAACGCACTCGGCTCTACTTGTTTCTGATAATTCTTTATTGATGTACCTGATTTTTGATTAAAATCATTAATAGCACTAGTAAAACTCATTCCTGGAATTACTTCACCAGGAGTATCACCATCTGGCTCAGTTGTATATCCTGTAAGTTTCTCTTGACTTGCAGTGCTTGCTTCTATAATTGTGCTTCCAATTGATGTATTTAAAGTATTATTTGCTTTATTATCTTTATATGTAGAATGTTCTTTTGATACTGAACGTCTTGCACTATATATAGCTGCTTGAATTTGAGGTTGTAGTTCTAAATATGCAGCAGTATTTCCAATATTATCTTTAAAATAATTAGTTGCATAATCCGACCATTCATCAGTAGATGGATTAATAGGAATTATCTCTCCTGATTGCTCATCTATTCTGCTTTCATCTAAAGAAGAAGCATTATAATCATTGAGTGCTACATCACTAAATCCACTAACAAGTGCTAATCCTTTATTTTTTGCATTTACAATTACAAGTTCTCTTTCAACTCTCTGATCCATTGAAGAGAAAATTCCATAAGAATCAGAAGCATTCTCATCTGTCTCAGCTTTTTTCTCTAACGCATTCTTAGCTGCATTTAATTGAGTATTAGATTCTGCTGCTTTTATCTCTGCTTTTTTCCTAGCAGCTGTATCCATTGCCTTCTGAAAGTTCCAAAAGTCAGGAGTAAACTGTTGAAGTTTTGTATTAACTTGGCCTAGATCATCAACTAAATTCTTTAAATTTTGAGTATTTGCGGGTGCTTCAGAAAAACTTTTAATTTTAGATGCTTGAGGATAACTTAAAGCTTGAGACTGATAATAATCGTTTGTACTAACTCTTATTGGCTGACTTGGGCTTGTACTTCCTGTTATATTAAATTCTTTTATTGGTGCACTTGTTTCACCACCAGCCGATGAAAGTCTTCCAGAACTCTGACGATCAGAAGTTCCTTTAGTTTTACCGTGAGTGTACTTACTAAGTTTTGCCATAGTTAAGTCGTTTGAACAAGGAAGTCAACGTCAATCTGGTCATAATTAACGCCAAGGAATCCATTTGCCATTCTAAAGACTGCTTCAGGTTTAAGCTTCTGAACTTCTTCAGCAATGACACCTATGTAATTAGTTGGATTACCTTTGTAATTAAACTTGTAAACATTATGACCTTCAGATGATTTACCTAATTTAAAGATATTCTCCTTAAGTAATCGAGATGAAGTCGCTCCTTTCACTCCTGTCTTAACATACCCACCTCCAGTCCATCCCTTCCATGTGTATCCTGCTCCAGAAGCTGCACTACTCCAATTCATACCTGCACTAGCACCTGAAAGGCCAGCACTTAGCAATGCTAATCCTGTATTTCCTCTGACTTTCTCTTGTAATATTGGTGCAGCAGGTCCATAATCCACACGTTTAATATAAGGATTAAGACCAGCCTTCCTACTTGCTAATCTAATATTTGCACTACGTTTATCTATGTCTGATTGAACACCAGTAAATGCTAAATTTCTATTTGTATTCCAGTCAAATTGTCCATATTTAGCATCGACATCCGCTAATAAATTAACAATATTCATTCCTCCTTTACCTGTAGCAAGAATTTCTCCTTGAGCACCTATGGCTTCTAACTTTTTCTCTCGTTTTTTAATTGCTGCTTCTTCTTGTGCTTGAGCTACCTGTAAATTAATTTGTGCTCTTTCCTGCTCAAATGCTCTGTTTGCCATAAATTCACTTGTCTCATTAGCTAATTCTGTACTCATTTCCTGCTGTCTTTCTCTGAAATTATTAGCTTGAGACTGAAGTTTCTCTTGATCAAATCTTGCAACTGCATTCATATTTGCTACTTCTATCTGCTTGTTCTGCATCGCAATTTGCGACTGGTACTGCATAAAGCCCAGACCAGCTGACAGAACACCAACAATAACGGCAGGAGGGCACATTCTTTAGATCCTCACGAACTCATAAAACATCTGAGACTCTGGCCCCCAGTTTAGATGTTTTTTGATAAAGGTAAAACCTAACCAATCAATCCATTTTACATGAACTTCATTTCTTGCATCAACCATATTAAAAAGTAGAGGATATAGTCGCTGCATTTCAGCTAATGTTTTCTTTGAACTTCTTAGGAACCATCTCTTGTCAATAGGATCATCGAACATTGATTGACATCCTAACAACCAGATACGCCCTATGTTTTCCCCTTCAGGAACAACTCCTCCCATTGACATCAAATGACCATGACGACTTACAGTTGTTAGACAAGGCTTACTCATAAAATAAGCATAGAGCAAACCACCTTTAGGACAAGCACCTGTCTGTGCTTTAACTTCAGCTACATCTTCTTTTCTCATATTTTCTGCAACTACTGCAACATCAGTAAGAAGTGAAGGTCGGAGGATAGCCATCTTTAAAGTCTCCTTGCTCTTTGCTGTAACCAGCCTTCCCATTCAGCTGATTGGAATATACAAGGTAAAGGGCTACTACTTACCAGTTCAATTTTTGCGTCAATATTTCTAGTCATAACAGGAACTCTGAAGCTTTCTTTTGGGATGCCAACTTGACCGATTAAGTTCTGTCCAATCTGTATTCCGTTATAAACATAAGTTGAGGTATCTCTTCCAAAAGGAGTGACTTTTAATTCAAATGCAGAAGTCTTATCAAAAACAACTGACCATTTTCTTAGTTGTAAATATGGACTACTTGCAACAGAAATAGTTCCAGACTCATCTTGTTGTTTTAAATATGGTGTACTAAATTCATAAGTCATGTCATAAGGCTCTCCAACAAAGAAAGCTGTCGTACTTACGTCTCCATCAACAGTAATAGTTCCATTGTTAGAAGCATCTCCAACTGTTTCAGCAGTGGGAGTTAAAACCTGTCCATGCTTTAATTTAACTAACGCTTTAAATTTATATGTATTAGTAGCAGCTTGTTTAGTAAATGATATTGCTTCATTATCTTGAATTGTTTTACTGAATAAATAAGAAGGAAAATCAGTAATTGTAACAGTTGCATTACCTGTAGTTTTACCTGTAGTCGATCCTCCTGTACTGCTAACGACTAAACCTTTTGCATTTACAATTGTAATAACTGCATTGGTTGAAGGTTGAGTGTTTGGAAAATTGTTTATATCTGCATAATTAGATCCTCCTACTGTTAAAGGTCTACCAACTAATTTTGTTACTCCAGTATTTGCTAATGGATAAGGAAGAGTAATTGTTGATTGTGCATTTAAACCTCCTGCATTTGTAACACTAACACTACAATTTGCTTCTGTTGTTTTCCTATCTAGCAGAACTTCTATTTCTGTTCCTGTATCAACAGATTCAGGGCGTAATGAAGCTTTTTCTAAATAAACGCCATCAGCATATTCAGCAATAATATAAAGATCATTATCTAAAATAGTAGCCGAGAGAATAGATTTGCTACCTTTTATTTCCCAATAAGACCAGGCAGATTGTAATTTAGTTTCATCTGCAAAAAGAAACTTATAAACATATAAACGTGTTGGCTCATCTTTACTGACTAGTATGATTGTTTCTTCTGAAACAGAAGCAGCTATAGCAACTAAATTCTTAGGAATATATCTTGGAACTGATGCTGTGACCTCTGCTGAAATAGGAGTTGCACCTGTAACATCAGGCAAGTAAAACTCACGCAATCCAGTGAAATCTCCTTTATTAATAGGAAAGAAAACAGTACGACCTACACCTATAGGATCAATTAAATCAACTGAATCATATTTTGTCATTGATGTAATAGTTGCTGTCCTAGGAGTAAGTGGTGCTCCTAATCCTGATGCGCCTGTATCTAATCTAAACTGACCGTGAGGACTAAATAAAAGCAAGGTATTAGCAAATGCCATACTTGAAGTAAGGAAGTTAATATCAGTACCACCTGTACTTACAAAAATAGGATCACTATCTACAACGGTCTGAACAGTCTCAGGCCAAAATCTTGTGTAGTCATCAGCAGCTGATAGACATACATATTCATCAGCTAAGAATACTAATCTATTTCTAAATACATTAATATTTTTAATCTTCTCTCCCACGAAAGGAGGGTTAGGGGCACTCGTTGCGTCTCCTGCAATTCTATGTCCCCATGTATGTTTTTGAAATGTAAAGCTACCATTGGCATTTCTAATTAACGTATGAGGCATTGTTGTTGCCTTTAATTGATAAACAATATTTGGTGCAACTGTTTCTCTCCAGATACCTTTTCCACTTGTACCTCCATCAGTAGTCTCAAACTTTACATAGTAATCATCTGCTTCTGTCGAACTTGAACCAATGACTTTAAGTATTTGACCGTTAATTCCTTTAAGTGGAAGCTGTTGTATTGCTTCTATTTCGTCTTTTATTCCTACAATAAACATGTCAGCAATCGTGTCACTAACAGCAATTGTGAATGTTCCTCCATCATCCTTAACTATCTTCAGAAGATAATCATCAATGGTAGTGGCTGTATATTCTGGGCCTAATGTGCTGTCATTATTAATTGCATCTCTTAATCCATCGCAGATACTTTTATTACTAGGAGCAGAAGAAGATGCGCCTGATCCTATAACTGGGGTAGTGAATTCTTTTTTAACTGCTGAATGATCTCCTGCATCTAACGTAACTGAATAAGTAGTATTATATTCAGCCTGTCTAATAAATACTACGCCAGTATTTGCAGAAAAAGTTGGAGAAGTTGTTGTCTCTGTTTCAATCTCTTTCTCTTTATTTGTAATAAAAGTATGATCCGCAATACTTGCTAATCGAAAAGTATTTGCAGGTTCTGATGTATTTGCTATGTCAAGATAAGTTTTTCCATCTGGAAAACTAACAGTTTGTTCAACCCCAGCCAAACTAAATACTTTTAAATCTCCATCAGAGATGTAAACCAAATACTGAACACTTCCATCTCGATCAACAATATGACTAAATGGCCTGGTACTTCCTGCTGTACCAGTAAACATTCGTGCTTGATGGTAAAAAGGAGGACGTTTTTTTAAACCTTCAACAGAACTAGGAATACAATTAACAACTTTCTCTGCCTGTGAAGCAAGTCTTAAGGCAGCTGGTTGCTGACTTACACCATTAATAAGATTAGGAATTGATTTTGTAACTAATGGCATGGCTATCTAATAAGCGCACGATGAGGTCTGTAAGTAGAGAAATGTCCAGTTTGATTTGTATTTCCTCGAAGCATACTATGTTCATCTCTTGTTGTTTCTTCTTCTAAGAAATGACTTCTCGCTTCTAATTCTGCTGTCAAATTAATCTTTGCATAATCTTCACTACCAACTACAGCTTCTTGTAACTGCCTTCCAGCTCTAACCATGATGTATCTTCTTGCATATTCAGGTAATTCTAACCAATCAAGAATCGTTGTTATATCTACTTTTAAATCTTTCGTGAATGTAAAGCTATGAGTCTTTCTGTCATATAGCTTTCCATTCCTAATGATGACGTCATATTCAGGATAAAGATAGGGATCAACATATACACGAGTTGTTGTTCCACTTACCTCTATTTCATTAGAAGTATTCCTTGGTAATGTCTTTTCATAATCAGTATTGAATGTCCAACCTTCTGATTGAACCTCTCTCATCGCAGCATTTAAAGAATCTTGAGCCTGTTTTGCAATACCTACTTGTCCAACCAAACTATTAACAGGAGCTTCACCTGTCATTTGAAGAACTTTATTTATTGCTTCTAGTTCAGTTGTAAGAGTTAAAGCCATGACAAATAAGAAAAGAGGGGGGCTATGCTCATGCCCCCCAGTACAGAAGTTAGCTAGTAGCCCAGTAGATCTCAACTGCACAGTCAGGACGTAGAACGCCAGTACCGTGAGCCATTGAACCCACCATGAATGTTCCCTGCCATAAAGCATGAACATCAGAACCAGTTTGCTCCATCTTCAGATCCATTAACTTCACAGTACCAACTGCTTGCTTGTTGAAAACAAGACCTACGTTGTCAGTGTAGTTAGCGTGATAGGTGTTGTTCTCACCTGTCACGGCAGATCTGTTTGTAGTAGGTAGATGATTGGACTTGATGATGCTGATACCAGCAACCTTCAAGACTGTTCCATCTGCGTATGCTCCAGATCCACCCCAGTCTCTGTTGAGTACGTCAGTTGTTTGAGCTAACTTGTAATACTCAGTTGGGCCAAGAACAACATAACGATTGTCTTCAGGGACATTGTTGATGTCCATCTTCTCGGCTGCTGTCCATAGCGCAGTAACTAGGTTTGCACCTGTTACAGCTGCTTTGTTTGCAGCAACGATCTTGATGCGAGTACCACCAGGAAGATCAGTGTTGAAGTTAGTTGAAGTTCTTGCAGCTTGTGCAACAGTTGCAGCTACGTTCTGGTCAAATTTATAGGCCAGAGCGTTGCCCATCTCAGTTGAATACTGAGATCTAACATCGTAATGATTCTTGGCTTCATCAATATCTGCTAGAAAAACTTGAGATACAAGCTTGTCATCAATATTGATAGTAGCTTCAGCATGCTTGATAGCAGCACCTGTTAGCTGTGTTCCTGGAGTGTGATAGGAAGTTGAACTGAGTCCAATTATTGGAAATTGGGCTGATTTTCCTGAGGAGATTGTCCGCACATTGTGCAGAGATTCAAATACAGTAGCTTTACGGAAGGCAGATAATACCTCTCCAGAGAAGACCTTTAAGAATAAAGCGTCATAAGAGCTACCCGTATTGTTAACCAGGCCCAGCCTGGATACGGTCATGTTCGACATAAGTTAAATACCTAGAAAAAGAAAGAAGGTTCCTGACCTCGATTTCCTTTCACTAAGGGTATCCGTCGCAACGGGCCAGAGTTTCAGTCAATAGGTCTAGGTATCTAAATAATAACTCTTAAACGACATTTGACCTAGAAAGTTTCTCTTCTACTTGTTTTCTAAACGCAGGATCTGAAGCATAAAGAGGATCATTCATGGCTGCAACGACCTGAGCCATTGATTCAAACTTAGCTTTAGTTCCTTTTCTGTTAGTCCTTCCACTCACTAACTTTGGCTCCTTATTCCCTTCTGCCATATAACGAGCATGTAATCCAGCTACAGCAAGTTTTACCATGTCATAGTTTGGATTTTTAATTGCCATATCAAATGCAGCTTTCTCACTATCTGTTAAGACTCCAGCTGCCCAACCAATCATTTGTCCATAGGCAGCCTCTCCTCCATACATATCTTGTATCTCTTTAACTTGTCCCTGTTGTAATTCAGTATCTCTTTGAGCATTGAATTGAATGCCTTGAAGGTAAGCTTCAACCATGTCACGGCTAAAACCTGCTTCATTTAATTCGTTGTAATCCTCATCAGTAAGTTGGCCTGTTTCTTGCCATCTACTATTCATTCCTTCGTAATCAATCTCAGCCTCTTCAAACTTGCTTCCTATGTAATCACCATAGATTTCTCTCGCACCTTGAGGAGTTTCTGTTTCTCCTTGTTCTGGCTGATCTTCAGTGATTCCAGAATCTTCAGAAGGTTGCTTCCCTAATTGCTTTTGGAGTTCGAGATAACCTTTCTCCAACTCCTCTTGCGATTTGTACTTACCAGCAAGCAGCCCAGATTCTTCTGTCGTTTCGGTTGATTGTTCTGGTGCTTCTGCTGTTGTAGGAGCGTCTTTAATAGTGAGTGCTTCTGGCATGGTGGGTACTAGCGAATTGTGTAATGTTGATCGTTGTCCTGAGTTACACCAGGTTCAGCTTTAGCCTTGGACTTAGCCTTGGGCTTGGCCTCCTGTGGGGCCGCTTGGGATTCCTGGGTCGAGGACTGGTTGGGGGAGGGCGTTTGCTGTGTCTCCTCCTTCGGTGAATTGGGGGCCATAAGGTGCTCCTTCTTTAGTGTAATTGTCAGCTACTTTCGCAGCTGCGCCTGACTGCATTGCAGACAACATCATTTGTTGTTGCTGCATTTGCTCCTGGTCAGCTTGAGCTTGAACTTGCTCTTGCTGTAATTGCTCTGGAGTCTTGACTAGATTAGTCGTATCAATGGAACCACTTGCAGCTAAACGCCTTAAAGCTTCTCCCATGTTTAGATACTGAGCCATGACCTCAGGGCCAAGAGCTTGGTTAGCGATAGAGATAAACTCAACAAGTTTGTTGCGATCATCTCCACGACCAATAGCTTCTAAACCTGTAACAGGTTTTGGATTAACTAATGGTTCACCTGTTTGTTCGCTATTAGGAAAGTTAGGTAATTTCTTCTGTCTTTGCAAGATGTAGATAAGTCTATGCACTAGTGGCAGCTGTAGTTCTTGCGTCAATATTGAATACAATCCTCCGATGGATGCTTCAAGTTCCTGTGCCATAAATCTGATCTCTTCCGCAGTGACTCTTTCCCCAGGCCTTTGAATTGCAGTGTTAAGTAAGAAAGCAAACTGTAATCTGCCTTCAATTCTTTCAATTGTTTGTTGAGCTATTCCTAGATCCTGAGCTTTCTGACTTTGAATAACGCTGACATCAGCCGCATTCCCCTGAATTATTGAACCATTTGCGGCATTAGCAATTGTTCTTGGTCTAGTAGTTCCGTTTGGATTAACTAAAAAGAGAATCTTTGCAGCGGCTGCACTACCTTCAAGAACACTTTGATATAACGACTCAAGAGAAAGTAAATCTCCGTAAAACTGTTCAATAAATGAACGTCCATATTCTTCGTCTGAGAGTCGATTAAATCTGAGACAAATCCAGGGACTACATCCTTCTGGACACATACCGTATGTATTTGGAACTTCTTCTCCTTTAGCTTCTTGATACCAAGTAGCAACTCCTTTATCAAACTTGACGCAGGTATAAACCTTAACTGTTTTCTTTACAGGGCCAGTAGTCTTATCATCTTCTAATTTATCTGCAAGAAATCCTTCAGGTAAAGCTTCTGGATAAACTTCTTCTTCAACAATAATCTCTGTGATCTTTCCCATCGGATCACGTTGCACACAATAGTTCTGAAGATGAATAACTCGTATTCCTTCTGGGTTTACATAAAGTAATACATTTCCAGAAACTAATAACTGCTTAAAAGCTTCATGGAGAGAAGCTCTAGCTGACATAGTTTCAAGCATTGTCATTACTGCTTGCTCAACTTTGACCAATGCAGTATCAAGTTCAGTCTTTATTTCTGGGCCAGCTTCTTCTACGTTCAGAGCAAGATTATCTATTTCTAATTTAAAGAAGGGAGTATTTGGTGGGAATAAACTTAAGCCAAGCTTATTTGCTAAATGTAATAAACCTCTAGCTCCTGTTGATTGATATGGAGTTTTTAAACGACCTTGATCTCCATGCACTTCATTTGTAAACAAAGAAGGGATTGTTACTTTTGCTGAATCAATAGCTCTATCTTCATACGGATTGCGATTAGTTTTTAACTGTTCATATCGAGAAGCAATAGTACCTTCCTTTGGCTTAGAAGGTGCTTTGCCTTGTTGAGCATCAACATTAGTAGTGATGTTTAATTCCATAATTTAAACGATACCTAGACCTGTACCTTGAACACCTCTTTTCAGTCTATCTTTTCCAAAGCCTAAAGCAGAACGATCACCTAAAGCAGAAGCTGCATATTCAGCAGTTCTAACTGGGCCTTTCCCTGGTCTAGCTTGAGCTGCTCTTTTTTGTTCTTCTGACTTTTTCTTCTGCCAATCAAACTGTGCTCCCCATTGTCGTTTACTTTCAGCAAACTGCTCTCTTGATAAAGCTAATGATTCTCGCTGGAGAGCAACGCTTTCTGCGCTACCACCTCCGCCGCCGCCGCCTCCACACATAACAATCAATCCTCATTAAGCTTATTTTGTTCAGTGTAGACGGATTCAAGCATTCTTACCAATTCAACTTGACCTAAGTATCTCCATATTTCTCTATCAGGAGTTTCAATAGAAGGACATTTATCTGGATAAATTTCTTTTAAACGACGGATGAGCATCTCATCAATCGGAGGCCAAAGCATATCATCATCATTCATAACTATTTAGGGTCTTTAGGAAATACCATGACAGTTTCTACTTCGAAGTCTAGCAATTCCCATTCATCTGTATCAGCAGCGACTTCCCATGCTCTATCCATGTTAGATGCCATAACCACAGTTTGAAATCCTCCACAATATTCAGACGACATTCCCATAAAAGCACCAGGAATACGAATCACAAAAGCTCTTGGTCTTTTAATTTTAACGTCCGACTTTTTCTCTATCAGGCATCCAAGTTTCTTTTCCTCGACTTTGCGAGAGCGACCCAAGAGGAATCCCAAGTATCTTTGCGTCGAGAGCCCCTTCAATATCTCCCTTGTGCGCAGCCAGTTCAAGATCCCAGAGTTCTGCTTCACGTTCTTTAATAGCTCTATTTTCATCTATAGCAAGAGACTCATTCCAGTATTCAATAGCACCAGCCAATGCGTCTAATCTGTCATCATGTTGTAAACAATTCTTATCGACAGTTAAGTGTGTCATCTGGTGAAACAACTGATATGCCAAGGCTGTTTCTATCGGATCATCTTCTCTAGGTTGTGAATCTTTTTCTACGACTGATCTATTAATTATTAATCTATGTTGATTTAAAACAGGTTCAAGAGCATTAATGATTCTTCTTTCCTTTTGCATATTGCTTCTTACTGGTTCAATGGTGCATGGGTAAATATTTCTCAAATAAGGCTGGAGCAAACTTTGCAACATTCCTTGTCCAAACTGGTCTTCAAGAAGAATCAGTTTTACTTTCTGTCGTTTTGCTGCTTGGGCTAGACCTTCTAAAACTGGCTCTGTATAACCTTCTCTAAAAGCCCCGACCTCTAAAACAAATAAATTTCCATTTAATTGAGCGACTATTGCATAAGCAGTTTCATCCATACCTCGACCTGAAGGATCAACGAACATTACGCATCCTTGAAATTCAATCCACTCTCCATGAATAAAAGCAGGTCGGTGGTAATAATCTCCACTAAAGCCGACAGTCGGTAAATCATTAATTCTATATTCAGCACCAGAAGACCAGACAAGTTTTTCTGGTGCGTTCTGATCTACTTCCATCACAATTAAATCACTTAATCTCAGTGGGAACTTCTGAAGATCCGAGAGAGTAGTATCAAGTTGGAATTGGAGCGTAAATTGTGATCGTCCGTAACTGGCTTCTCTCTCAACTAGATCCATCTCGGAGAAGCGATCTGGGTCCGTTGGCATATTCTTTCTATCTATGCATCTATCCAGGATCACTGGAGCGAGAGCATCTCCATACTTATCAGGCTTCTTTGGATAACGAGAAGGCCAAATACGACACTGATAACTCTTAGTTCTCAGCTTGTTATAAATACTTTCTTCGGTTTGGGGCGTTCCTAAGAACATAATCTCCCCACCAGGTTTCAAGATTGCATTAAATTCTCCGACTGAGTGTAATAATTTCTCTCTCATTCCTACTGTCCAAGCAGTATTAGGAACCTCAACGTCATCAGCAAGTATTAAATCTGCCCTAGATCCAGTCAATTGCCCAAAAATACCCACTGATTTCACAGAAGGACTCTGATCTGGGATAGATGGCCTTACATCAAACCTATTACTTGCACTTCTTTGCTCATCTCTATCAGGATCTAGGCATTTCAGTATCTTCATCTCCCTAATTAGCCTTAAACAGAACTGTGCAAAGTCATCAGCCCTTGTTTTACTAGCCGACACCACCATAATTTTCTTCTGTGGGTCGTTTCTTAGCAGCCAAAGTACATAAGCTGCTGCCATCCAGCTCTTCCCTACTCCTCTAAACGCCTCAATAATCCTTCTTTTAGGCCCATCCTGCATATATTCTGCAATATCTAACTGAATCGGTGTCGGTTTAGGTAATTGAAGGTGATTCCACACCACTACCAGGAAATATCTGAAGTCATTACTGAATGGTTCAGGTAATGGTTCCCACTTTCCTTTCATTTATGCTCTCTTCTTCTGCAACTGCACTACATTTTCTATATCAGGTAACGCCTTAGCTAACTCCCCAAAGCTTGTTTCCTCTACTGGTTGCGCACTGATCTGATTATCTTTCAGAAACTGCCTAATGATATTCAAATCTGCTGCATTTACATTCCCTTCCTTCAATTTCTCCAAGCACCATTGTGCTAATAACTCATGCACATCCGCTAATACGTCTGTCGATTTCATAATCCTTATGTAATTGGGGCGGGAGTCCTACCCACCACAGGAGAACTCCCTTCTTTGACACTCTAGCGGGTGATGGGGAGAACATTCCAGAGTGTCTTCTCTCTAAAATTAACAGTCCCTCACTGTCTGTCCATATATGAAGAGAGTTATACCCCCGGTCTATCT
>VTLG01006452.1_pt1 | contig 14694 bp, 21 predicted proteins | sample 4694571 | NCBI WGS metagenome assembly VTLG01 (sample SAMN12604809, study PRJNA352737) | marine metagenome | biome: ENVO:00000447; feature: ENVO:00000209|ENVO:00000569|ENVO:01000036; material: ENVO:00002151; isolation source: viral sequences binned using virsorter ...
TTATCACTTAAATCATGACTTACTGTTTGTTGTATTTTATCTCTTAAATTCATTTATTCCTTTTTATTTACCCCACCCCTCAGGGGGAGAGAAGAATCCCAGCGAGGGGCAGAGTAAATTGTGTTTGCTAATTACTCATTAAAGTTGAGCATCTACCTCCTACGCTCTAGCATCAGCAATATCAATTGCAGCCGCTGTATTAGCAACACCAGTTGCATACCAGTGCCCATCAAAAGATATAACTTCAATCCAGTCACCAACAGTTGCAGCACCATCAGAAGTATCCCACTGAACCATACTAGTATCAGCAGTTATTTCCGTTAAAGCAGCTTGGTCTTCAAAAATATGACCCATAATATCTACACTATCAGCACTTGTTTGAAGAACAAAATCTTTTGTTGCTTCATTATCTGATAATGCATGTAAAATGAATTTATATTTTAAACCATCTTCTGGTGCGGGTAGTTGAACATAAACTGTATTAGAAGCAATATTTATAAAATATGTATTTCCTGATTCTGCAGCAGTTAATGTTTTTGTAGGTGTTCCTGTAGCTCCATCAGAACCAGCAGGGTCTATTAAATAAGCCCCACCAGTCGCATTGGAAATATCGGCATCAGCTTTATTTTGTCCATACATTGGATTTGCCATAATTAACCTCCTTATGATGTCCAAACAGCGTGAGATTCAGGCATAGACCATTCCATCCCAGCTTCTGTTAGGATTAAGTCAACTCTACGGTCGACACCTGAGTTTTCTAGTGTTTGCACACCAACATAAACTGAAGTATCTCTGTTAACACCGTTGCCTACAAGAGGACGATAAGCGCAATGCTTCATATTAATACCAAGCATTTGAACATTTGTTCCATCTAAATGAATATTTCTTGCAACATTCATATCACCATATGGAGTTGAGAAAGTAGTGATGTCTACACCAAATACTTTCTTTTTACCCATAAGAGCAATATCAGAAGTATACATAGCAGCATTGCTATCAATACCGATTTTAAGGTTGTTTTTGAAATATCCGCCTAGTTTATGCATCCAATTATATACTGCTGTACTACAAAAGAATACAGTTGCAGATGCATTATTATATCTAGGATCAAGATAATTAGACATATCCTCTAAGAAATCATCTGAAGTTTTGCTAGCTGTAGCTAAACTAAATTTGTTTCCATAGTTTAATACATAATCTAATGCACCTTGAGTTGTGTTATAAGTTTCATTTTGAGAACCGAAAAGTAATGCAGTCTCAATGTCGTACTTATGTTCGATTAGTTTTTCTTTCCAGATTCTAGCCCACTCATTTGAGTCATACTTAAGAGAAGTTGCTCTTGCAGTATTTGTCATTGCACATGATGTTTTCCAAATCTGAGTAACACCATATTGAGTTGAGAAAGGTTGATCCATCCATGTTTCAGGATAACCAGAACCTTCTTCGTGAGCAGTACCCACAACATATGTTCTTTCGCCTTCTAAAGATCCAGCAATAGATTCATCATATACTTGAGTATCTACATCATCACTACTCCATCCAGCTAAATAAACTGCACTTGAACCATTAATATCTTTGATTAAAGTACAATCTAATTGAACACATTCTCTACTATCTTTTGTTAAACTATCAGTTACTGTATTTATTTTCATAATTAAGTATTCTGAAGCTGCGCCACCACCATCAGTAGCTGACATTGGAACTTTAATTAATTGTCCAGGTAAGAAAAATGTTGGTCTTGTGCCGCTAGCACCTACTGCTATAGCATTATTACTTTGACCATATACATTTTGAATATTACCTGAAGATTTATAATCAGTTGCCATGAATAGTTTGAAAGTGTCTCCAGCAGCTAAGCTACCAGGAGCTCCACCATCATTATATGCAGTTAAATCTGCATCACCACCTGTTCCACCAACAACCTCTGTTCCATTGCTTTCTATCCAACCAGTTACATAAGCATAACGTTTATGCCATGATCCTCTTTTTTCAGTAAATTTGAAAGTAGGATCGTCAGTTGGTTTTTTACTTGCTTTCGATACAAATCGGAAAAAAGGGTCTTGAGCGATTGCTAATTCGGAAACTCTGTCACCAAAATTAAACTTTCGTCTCAGATCACCAGTATCCGCGTTAGCAGTACTGGATCCAGGCCCATTGGCCAGGACGTCTGTTTCCCCAAGTTCCGATAACTGTACGTAATCATTTAAAGCCATTTTTTTGACTCCTTTTCTGTTTTTATTTTACGTTATATTTGACTGCCTTAGCCAAATAAGTTATCTAGTTCCTCATCTACTCCTTTTAATGCATCAAATACATTATCTTCAAAGTTTGCACTTTTTGGAGCAGAATTTAACCCGCTAGTACTTGGTGGTATGTTCCGAGCATTTTTCATTTGCTCTACCATATCATTTTTTACGTTTTGAGCCACCTTGTTATTGGTTTGGTCTCTATTAATGATATAATGGACATCTTCTAATGATAGTGTTCTTTGAGACGCTTTATTTAATAAATCCTGGTATTGATCGTCATCTATTTCAGGATGATTTTTTCTAAACTCTTGCTCCTCTTTAAGTCTAGCAGTATGAACTGCTTGTTCTTGAGCTTGTTGATTCTGAGCTTGAGTTATTTGTCCCATTCTACTTTGAACTAATCCATCAACATGAGCATTTAAAACTTTAGATGAATCTGAATTTGGATCACCAAGATCATTAGCGTCAAATTCAAAGTCTTCTGAAAGTCCTAGTCTGCTTTGTATTGTTTGATTAGAACCACCACCTTCAAGATACCCTCTAACATGGTCCACAAGTCCGCCATCCTTTTTCATAGCTTCTATGATGGCAGCATAAGGTTTCAAAGATTGCATTTCACCATACATTCGTTTGGCTTCTCTGCTTGAATCTTGATACCTTTTTTTCCAATTAACTTTACGAGAGCCAGTATTTGCTGTGTTATTAGCTGTTCTTGTCTGGGTTGCCTCATTCATTGGTTCTGATTGGGATTCTTCAGATACCATAGAATTTACATCTCTATCCATAGCATCAAAAAAATCAGTCGAAGAGTCAGAACTATAATGCTCTTCTGAGTTACTTCTTTCTTCTGTTTTCATTACTTCTCCTTTTGTTTAAAAATTTTTGCTTATAATATAAGACTTATTGCTCCTTATTACCAACACTGTTTTTTGTTATCATTGCTTCTAAATTAGCATTTGCTTTTGTTGCCTTAGCATCAAGTTCTGCTTTATTTTTTGTTTGCTGTGCTGATTGTTGAGCTTGTCCAACAATATTTTGAACATTTTGATTCATTTTTTGTTTTTGATTTTCAGCGTGCTGTCTTAATCTTTCCTGATTACTCATAACATTATCTTTTGCTTTATTAGCTTGAACTGTAACAGCAGCTTTTTCTTGTTCTTTCTTTTTAGTAATTTCCATTTCAGCTTGCATAACTTTACCTTTGATACCTGCTTGAACAAGTTGTCTTTCAAGAGTTTCAATAGTTCCGTCTTTATCTTTAATAGCTTCTTCCATTTGACCAAGCCTTCCTTGTAATTGAGAGTATAAAGATTTTCTTTCAGCAATTTTATCTTTATTTCTAATATCAGTTTCAGATAATACTGCTATATCATCTACTACTCCCAAGTTTAATAATTGTTTTAATTCTTCTAAATATGCCCATCTATTAACTGGTAATGTAGATCCAGAAACTATTCTTACATCAAATTTGGCTGTAGCATAGTCATTAAATTTACCAATTACATCCCCATAATCATTATATAGTGGTACATTAATTTTAACTTCTTTATCTTGTTTTATATTATTTGGCTGTACTACTCTAAATACTTTTTGCGCAGTATAAACAGATTGAGAAAACTGCATAATAGATGTCCCTAGTTGTTTTAAAGCAGGTTCAAGGCTATTTCTAAGCCATTGCTTTACACGTCTAGTTCCATACTCATCCATAGCAAGCATCCCTCTATATGTATCAGCTTGACTACCAGTATCACCCATCATTGATGAATATATACCTGCTAAATATTCCATGTCACCTTTACCTTCTTGAACAATTCCAAAAAATGCATTTGACAAAGGAGCAGGTTGTATAGGAGTAGGAGGAGTTGCACCAGGCCTTACTGGTAATAATGCTCCTGGACTACTAGAATATCTTTCCCAATAATCTGTATCAACACTACCTTCTTCATATAAATATCTTAAACTACTCCCAAGTGATGCATTATGTACCATTATTTGATGAGCTTTATTTAATTCTCTTTGTTTTCCTACTAAAGGAGAAACAGCACTAATAGGATAAGGGGTCCCTGTCCATTTAAAATGAAACGGAATTATAGGATATTCTGTTATATTAGAAGGAAGATATGTTTCAAATAATGTTTTATCACCGACAACTAAAGTATGTTTTATTTTTGGTTGGAAAAAATTTACAGCTTCTACAATATATTGAGCAAACTCTTGATTTTCTACCATTATTTTAAATTCTTGTTCAGTAACAATTTTGTTTTCTATTATAGATGCTTGAGATACTATTTCACTCATTAGTTCTTTTTCAGCAACAGCTAGTTGTTGTTGCATCATTTCTTGAGCTTTTTTTAATTCTAACTCATATCTTTCAGGTAACATCTTTCCTTCTTGAACAGCCATTTCCATTTTCTGTTTTTGTTCTAAAAATTGAACATTCATTTCTTCAGCCATTTTAGTTAATCTGATAGTTACCTGTTCTTTTGCAGCAGCTATTTGTTCTTCATCTGGAGGAACCCTAAAAAATAAATTAATATAAGGTAAACTTTCTTTTTCATAAACTTCATAAACTTCAATTAAATCATCATGTTCTCCTGTATCTGGATCTAATGATTCAGAGTGAGATATATCTTTATATCCAAAATCTTTTAATGAGGTCCCGTATGATTTCTCAGAAACATCGTAGTTATTTTGATTGTCTGGATTAGCAGATTTTATTTTTGATTTATAATCAGGATAAAGTTCTGTAAGATGGTGTTTTGGTAATATCTTTCTACACATAATATATGCTGCATCTCTAAATAACATATCTCTTGATTTTGGATCAACAAACATATCAAATGGTTCAGGCTGCTTTATTACAACTTCACCCATACCATTATCTTGATTAGAATCAACAGATACTTGTAAATAACCTATAGATTTTGTTATAGAATCATTTACAGCATTAGCATATAATGTACTTGCATCAGAATTATACCATATATAATCAGCCATATCAGAAAAGACAGCAGCAACATCAGTATCAGAACCTTCAGCAGCCACTGCTTGCCATCTAGGAGAACTTGCTGTAGCGTAAAAATTTAACATTTCTACAACAGGAGTTATCCTATTTATAGTAAAAGTAGGCATTCCTTGTTGTTCTAAAGACTCTCTTTCACTTTCAGTTAATTGATTGTCATTAGAAAAGTCATAACCTTTTTGATTAATGTATTCCCATTGAACTCTATTATTACTATTTACCTGATTGAATAATTGTTTTACTCTTTCAGCTTTTTTATCTTTTCTTTTGGCCATTCTTAATCCTTATTAAGTAGTTACTATAATATATTCAACATCACATGCAGCTGTATCAGCTCTTAGATAGATTGCTTCTGCACCAATTAAAGTCCCCGCAAAATCTACAGCTGAATCATCATTTGCATAAAAATCATCAGTTGTAAAAAAGAAACTTGAATTTGGTTCTACCTTTATAGCCGCTTCATGTCCTGCGCCAGAATCATAAATAATTACTGAGATAAAGTTAGTATCATCTAGATTAGTAATTCTGAAATATTTTAAATCAGCAGCTACAACTCCACCTTTTGCATCAGCAGAACCAAAAGCAGCTATTTCAGTATTAGAATCATGAACCACATTCATTATCCTTTGATCAACTTGACCGCAAGCACTTTTTGTGAATGTATTTGAACCACCATAAGAAACTCCATTTAATGTAATTGACTCACTTACTTTTACAGTAAGGGTAGATGGGGTTACTTTAGTTGCCATTATTTTCTCCTTCTTTGTTTTCTATATTGTTATCTTTAGGTACCTTCCCTAAATCACTTAATTTAATAATATCCATTATTCGCCTTCTGTATAAGTATTATTATCGTACTTTCTAGAAAGTTTTGCTTTTTTAGATTGTTTAGAATGTTTAAAAACCTGCTTACCTCTACCACTTGTTTTTACAAATGGTTTATTAAACTCTTTCCAAGCATCCTGCCGACTAAGATCACCAAATTCACCGGCATCATAAGCATCTTTAAACACATCTATGTCTCCTTGCATTTTCGTAGCCTTTTTATAAAATGCTTCTTGATTTCTGGCACTTCTTTCAGCTTTTCTGGCACTTCTTTTAGCTTTTCTTCTTGTTTTTCTACGCTGTATTCCTTTTCCAATCTCATCTATAAAAGATTCAAGTAATGTTGGTTCTCTATCGCTCAACTTATAACCAGCCTTATCTCTCATTTGAAGGTTTATTTCATCCTCGAAATCTTCTCTTAGCATTTGAACCGTGTAAGGTCTACTCCTATGAGGATATTCATCCCATTGGTCACCATATAAGATTTCTCCTGTTTCAGGATCTCTTATTAATTCCATACCTGAAGCACCACCAGGAAGTAGTCTTTGCAAAGCGCCTATTAAGCCTCTTTTTTTCATTCTCATAGGCTCTAAGTCTTTTGTTCCTCGACCACTTTCATAAGCTTTTCTGTAATTGAATTTTGTATGACCTCCTGCAGATTTATCTTTTTTCTCGTATGCCATTTTATTCTCCTTCTTTGTAAGTATTATTAAAATACTTTCTAATACTAGATGGTTTAGATTTTTTAATCTCATCTGGTAGAGTTCTATATGCTTTTATTGGGGGTTTTTTAAGCCCTGTTTTACGTTTACGAAATGGACTTTTTTTGCTTTTCTTTAGAGCTTCTACAAGACTCTCACTTTCTTTTTTTGCAGCTTTTGCATCATTTTTTTTCTTTTCCCATTTTTTAAATGAGTCAGTATCTTTCTTTTTAGGCCTACCAACTTTAGACCCGTATGTTCCTTTACCGTATGGCATGTTACCTCCTTAAGCTGTTATCCAGCTTTTTGCTTTTGGTTTATGTTTATATATCTTACCTTTATTATCTTTTTTAACAGATTGCAATGGATAAGCATATTTACAAGCATAAGCTAAAGCATCTATAGTATCATCATGACCCATTCTTGGACCAAAAGTATAGATTTCCCTTTGCAAATCATACATGTCTTTTTTTACAAAGACACCTCCTACTGCAAATCGTTGTGCTAGTATTTCCTGTATTCTGTCTCTTTTGCTCATTCTGTTCCCTGGCTTTTCAGCACAATACTTTACAGTAAAATCATTTCTTCTTCTCATCTCCGCATTCAAAGATTGAAATACTGGTTTAGACATTGTTGTGTCTTCAACAGTAAACAAACTTGGTTGGTACTTTTTATTATAATCAAACATATAATCTACAATACCTTTTTTAGCATCCCCAGGAATCCCGACCACAGGTAAACTACGCATTCGTAGATACTCAATAACGTAAACGTTATTATCAGGACATACACCACAGACGATAATAACAGAAAAATCGCTATCCCTACGGGTGCTATCAGTAGCAGGGTCAACCCCAGCAAAAATGTTGACTGGTTTAATATCTCCATTATCCAGGATAATATACGATATCCCTGCTTCTTCATCAAATCTATAATTACCTTCCCAATGTTTAACATGATCTCTTGTAAAAATAGAGTCTGCTTCACTCTGAACTTCCATCATGTATTCTTGGTAAAACTTTTGTGGCTGACCAGAATCTGCATAGAATTTTTTCTTTCTATCCATTTCTTTTTGACCAAACCAAGAATCCCATAATGGGGTTCCATCATCTTGTATAGCCTTATAAGTAATTACTTTCCAGCTAAATTCTTTGTCTTTTCCTTCACTTTCCGCTTTATTATATCCAACAAGAATATTATTAATGAAAGAATCGTAATGAACAGGTGTGCCGTTAATACGCAAGCGGCCGCTCCCAGGCTCAAGAGCAGGGAAGACAACAGCTGTAACCAAATTCGAGATTTTAGCTCTAGACTCAGGCGTAACGGTATTATTTTCATCCTCGAAATCGTCCAACACGATGAGATCATACCTTTTGTGTAACTTAGCACCTCCTCTAATACCTGAAAGGTTCGATTTGCTAATAAGTTTACATCCGTTTTTAAGTTCGATGTCATCTTCTGTCCATTTTTTACCTTTTAAGTTACCGAAATAATACGAAACTTTATCATTATATTCCAAATGATATTTTATATAATCTAAATTTGGTACACTAATCTTAGATGATGCAGCTACCCATCCATAAAATAAAGGGTCTGATGAAAATAAAAAATCTTGCAATATATTACATTTAGTTAGAACAGTTTTTCCATGACCCCTTGGTAATATAACAGCCATTTGTCTAATATTTAAGTCAGATATAGCATCTGCTACCTCATAATGAAAAAAAGGAGTTTCACTCCTCATAAAATCATCTGCTAAAAACAACTTACCAAATGCAATCATATCATTCTTAGCAAGCATCAAAGCTTCTTCTGCTTTACTTACATTTTGTTTGTTTATATTAGCCATTTATTTTACAATATTCCACAACTTTTTAAAAACTAAAGCTATTATTACAACAAACAGTACACTTACTACATCAACTAAATGATTACCACTATCTGACTCAACAGAACCAACAGGTGTTTGTATTTTAAACTGATTAGGTTTGTTCATTATTCACCTTCTATAAGTTTAGGCCTTTCAGCCTTTAATAACTCTTTATCTTGAAATCCTTGAAATAAAGCTCCAGATACTTGAGTAACTGTAGTTTTACTTTTATCTTCTAGATCCATTATATCAGATAATTTAAATAAAGCTTTCAATCTAGTTTCATCTTTTTCAGATGTTAAAGCAATGTTATTTATATTCTCTAATATAGCTTTTTCATCTATACCTATTTCTTCTAATATAGGTTTTAATTCTTCTTTCATAGCAGTAGTTATCCTTTTTGTTTTAACTAATTGTGCTGACTTCTGTTTAGCATAACCAGGGTTAACTGTAGGAAATGCTTTCATATAAGCTTCTTGTGGCGCTAAACCAGATGCCATATATACAACGAAAAGATGCTCATGCTTACTTAGTACGGTCCGATCTAGCAGAACGTCTGCAGAGTTTTTATTCCCTCCAAAAGAATAAATATTAACTCTGCGTGAAGTGTCCATTTTCACCCTGGAGGATACTGGAAAAGTTCCAGTGCACGTGCCTACATATTCCCTAACCTTATTCCGCCCTTTCGGCACAACCATCTTTCCTTTGCGCAATATTTGTATAAAGCAGCCATCATCAGCCTTTACCCAGTCTCCTACGTCTGCTGCTCTCCAATTTATAATTTTTAAATCTTTAGGAAGTTCATCTTCTGACTCATACACTGTATGATCTAGACCGTTTACTTTATAGAATCTCATTTTTCAACTGATTCTTGTGTCTGCCAGTATTCTTTTTCATTTTGCCAATGCTCTTCTTCAGTAAGGGATTCACCGCCTTGAAATCTGTGATTTAAAAAGTAATTAAAAGTGCTTTGGTTTCTCCATTTTATAGGCTTCATTTCACCAGTAGCAGCATCTTCATAAAATCTTTCAAATTCATATAAAACAGTATCCCAATCTCTGTCTAGTATAGCAGTTCTCATTCTTGAGTACTTATTTATATCACCTAAATTAAACTCATAGTCTAACATCATAAATTTAGCATTAGGATCTAAAGTATCAAAGTCTTGCAATCTACCAATATTTGCCATTCTTTGACGTAAAGTATCAAAATTTTTAGATAAATCTAACCTTAAAAGTCTATCAGCTTCTTGTTCGCTAATACCTTCTAATGATTCTCCTTGGAATTGTAGTTTATTGATAGTATCTGCGTCTGTGTGTCCATAACCTATTGTTGGTATTCCAGCGCTATCAATATATATGTGTGGAACATGACCTCCTGAAGGAAGACCTTCTTGCGTTTTAACCCATCTTACATAAGATTCAAATTCAGCCTCATCATAAGCTAAATCTGCACTATCTTCTGCGGGGCCATGTATGTGTTCTTTTCTAACATAATACATAATATTATATATTATAACCTAGTTTTCTAAGCTCGTTTCTTAATAGAGTATTCTCATCTCTTAAGTTATCATTATCTTTCTTTAAGGTATTTGCTACTCTATTCTTATATAACTGCTCTTGTATATAGGTTTTACTTTCTTTTCTTTCAGCCATTTTGTACCTCGGTTTACTTGCCCGAAGGGCAAATTAATTAACATTCACCTATTTCATAATCTGTTATCATACTAATTGATTCATCATCCATACTATTTAGTACTTCAATATTACCTTTAAAAGATAACTCTTGTATATTCTCTATAATTTCCTCTTTCATAGTCTCTATAGAGTCACTATCAGGATCATATTCTATTGTTAACACATAAATGATTTTCTTCATATCATATCCTTCAAGTTTTTTTAAAGTTTAGTTAACGTTAGGTATATGAAACAACTATTATTTTTCGATTTCTTCAGATTTTTTCTGTTTCTCGTTATGTTCCTTCAAGAAAACTTCAAAATCTTTAGTATCTCCTTTATAGTCTATGTATAATGTAACAACCTTCATAATAGCGTTTATTACATCACTTTCACCCTTAACTACGTTATATAGATTGTTTAAATGACTCTCTATCTGTTTATTAGTTAATTTAGGTTTATTTTTACCCTTAGCCATATAAAGCCCCCCCTTTTTTAATAGCTATAATATACAAAAAGATTAACTTTGAAAGCAACTTTTAAAAATTGTGCCATTTTAGTGCTTGGTGTTGTATATAGTGGTACCCCCTTAACAGGGGTTTTTCTCTAACGAGATTACGTTATTTTTGATTTTAGTTAATATATTTTTAGTAGTTAATTAATTAAATAACATAGGAGAAAAAAATGGCTGCAGAAAACAATACCAATATAGATATAGCTAAGTTAAAGAAAGAAATAATTAAAGACTTAGGTAAATCAAAAGGTGATAGCGTAGGTGATAAGACTATCAATGATCTAGCTGCTCTAATAAGAGAAGAAGATTATGATACTGCTATCAATGTCATAGCTGACACAGCTCTTGATGTAAAATTCACTGTTAAAAGTAGAGCTGCTCGAAGAAGAAAATTACAAGAACTTCGAGGCTATCTTGCTAACACTCAAGCACATGCTAGAGCAGGTAGACAAGATGCTGCTTATAGACAAGAATTTAAACAAGCTTTTCAACTCTTGTATGATAATGGGAAATAATCCTGTCAAAGTCGTTTCTTGGGTTAGGGGTAATGTAATGTTACCCCTTTTTTCTCATTAATACATGTTTGTGTGTTACTTTGGAGATGATAATAGTGATGAGTTGGAGAGCATGTTGCAATAACATTCATTCAACAAATGTGTGTCTAATGATGCGCATGTGTGTGTAAGTATATATATAAACTTATACCAAACAAGTAAGTAATAATTTAAAGCATTCCCTGTAGCTCAGAACTGCACGAAAGTAAATTAAATATGTAAAAAACTATGTCAGTGGTAAGGTTGACATCTTGCTGACACGAGATTAAATGGTCAACAGCATATTGAAAAGCAAGTAGAGCACTATACCTTTAAGGTGTTGGGTAGAGCACTGGACTTCTAACTCCAGAGGCCGTAGGTTCGAATCCTACCAGGGAGGAAAATTAGAGCGTATCGAGGTGATATAGTGATAAGCAATTATTGAACTTTGGCTGGCAAATGCTATGCGCTCTATAAACATTAGAGTTAATATGAAAACAGCTTGGTTACTGCCTAGTTTATCTAGTGATGATGTTCTATTCCGACCTACAGACATCTTGAAAGTATTAACTCTATAAATTAATTGCAATACAACCCTATTACAATCGATTAAAAGTAGGGGAACGGGGATTAGACCTGGGACAGTAGCAACTCGTTAGTGGGAGTATGTGAAAACATATGATGATCATAGTCTATAAACTGCACCAACAATTAAATTAAACTCTTAGCCAATAAGGAGAACTACCAATGAATAAAGTATTAACTAGTATAATAAACAAAATAAGAGACTATCTTAACAATTTTATGTCTGAATATGATAAAGAACACTCTTTACCTGAACATTGGAAGAGTCCTATTGAGTTATTATTTGATATAGATACAAAGAGAACTTGTACATGTAATTGTATTCAACAGTTCTGTATGATACACAAGACTGATTACAAATATCATCTTCCAGATAACAGCAAGTATAAAGTAAAAAAAGAACAAAGAGACTTTATATGGGATAAAATAGACATATTAGATGATATAAGTCGTTTACAAAACAAGTATAGAGAAAGATTTATACAACATAACCAATAAGGAGAACTACCAATGAAAAGTAATAATGATTATACCTTAAATAGTGAATCAAATATGTTTGATAATGAAGGTAATGTAATATTAGACACAATATTAAGTAACAATGAATTTATAAATGAAGAAGATTGTATTTTAGAAAAATCAGTAAATGTAATGAATAATGCAGAAAATGTAAGTGGTGAAGAATATATTAAATTCAAAGATATAGTTGATAAAGTATTTAACGAAATAAATTTAAATGAAAAAGAAATAGGCATATATCATAATAATAATAGTGCTAGACTTAAAGGTCCTTTATGCTTTATGACAGGTTATGATAGATCGTTATTAAGTAGTTATTACAAAGACTTTGATATAGAAAACTGGTATGTAATATTCTATAAATATAACCAAGATACTGAACAAACTGAAGAAATAGACCATGAAGAGAAAGATTACACACTAATAATAAAAGAGTTTTTAGCGCGTAAAAATAACAAAGATAAGAATTGGGCCAGAGATTTAGGTCATTCATTATGTTTATTAGAGGACTATTGGGGTAATGTTCCTGCATTTAAAGGTAAACTTAAACCATTAGACTTTGCTCGAGCTATGAGTGATGTAATACGTAATGTATCAATATTCTTAAGAAATGTTCAGATTCAACCTTATTTAGACAAAGGTATAGGATATCATAAAGAATATGATGTAGATGATATAACAGATATAGAAGTTAATAAATTTATATCTGAATATTGTAAGTATTATAAAGATAATGATCCAGATCATATACCTATTGGTATAATTGAGCTTGTTAAAAAGAACTTAGAAGAAAATAAAGAAGATTAACACACTGAGAGCTGTTTGAATGTGAACCTTGACGGGTTACATATTTACTAGTAATTATGTTTAGAACACTATTAGATCAGTACTCTCGGCTCTGTCAATGTAAGCACCCCTAACAGGACTATATGTCGTCTGAGGCTAAAGCTATTGACAGGGTCGGTGTGTTATGCAGATAATAAACTAACAATTAATAAATAGGAGACCTACCAATGAGTAAAAAAGACATATTTAAAATATTACCACAATCTATACTAGAAAATGATAGTTTAGATAATATATTAAAAGCATTTCTTGTTGCACAAAAACATATACTTTTAAATCCTACAAATTTTGATGAACAAATCAATAATGAGAAACCTACCAAAATAAAAACTAAATTTAAAATAATAGGGAGATAATATGACTTTAATTGAAATAATATTTTATTTCCTTGTAATAATAGGATTAACAGCATCTATAACCCCTCTTATAAAAAATATGTTACTATTTATAAGAGATACTTGGGATAAATACCAAGAATGGGATAAAAAAAGAATAACTAATTGGATGGATGCATATCATAGAGGTGAAGGCAATTATGAATATTATGATCCTGATAAACCTACATGGGATGAAGATTTAATAAAAGCAGACTATGACAAATATGATGATCCTTTTTATATACCAGACGATAAATAATTGGAGTAACTGTAAAAGAGTATAATCTCACTGCAGTTAACCAGAGTTTGTTAAGGAGTCGCTTGGGGTCGATAAGAACCCTTGCGATTAGAGAGTATTGGTTATGAGACTGGACTAAGAGGGGTTGAGATTCCTTTAGTTAGCCAAGAGACGCATCATATAAGGTGCTTGAGTGCTCATGGTAAGTAGCAGACGTGTGAAACTAACAATTAATAAACTCACAACATTGGTAGGAGAGAAGATCTGTAGTGTTACTAGGGCTACAGATATAACAGCCGAGGGAAATGGGTAGTGAGGCAAAAGGACCTGAAAAAGCGGTCGAGTAGGCTGTTAAAATTATTGATTGAAGAATTAAATTTGAGAGTTATGAAACAGGACTGATCACCTGTGGATTAACGATGTGAAACCTGTGGAGCATTCTGATAAGGAGTGTGCAGGTAGACTGTTAGAGGTAGTGCTCGCTGTAACATCAAGTGGTGTTATAGAACTAGTAGAAGCTAGAACAGTTGTTGTACCAATAAATAAGATAAGGGAATCCTTATCCAGTGGGTGTATATGTCTAGCAATAGACACTGAATACGGTAAGCAGGACTTACATTAAAACAGATACACTATTTAATCTATGGTTTAACTAGCCATGTGTGACGACCTATCGGGGTGACCAGCCCTAATGGAGATAGGAGTAGCATACTTGATCACTCTTGTAGATGAAACACTG
>VTLG01011743.1_pt1 | contig 14691 bp, 20 predicted proteins | sample 4694571 | NCBI WGS metagenome assembly VTLG01 (sample SAMN12604809, study PRJNA352737) | marine metagenome | biome: ENVO:00000447; feature: ENVO:00000209|ENVO:00000569|ENVO:01000036; material: ENVO:00002151; isolation source: viral sequences binned using virsorter ...
AGACGAAGGAGTAAAATATGTCATCTATAACGACCACCTCGGCTATCCCACCTTTGGAGTCGGTCATCTTATCACGAAAAGTGACGAGGAATTCGGAAGGCCAACTGGAACAGCAGTCAGTGAGGAAAGAGTCAGGTCGTGTTTTCACAGAGATCTTGACATTGCCATCTCAGAGTGTAGCACTCTATACGGAGAAGGGAACTTTAGAGACTTTCCCGATGAAGTCCAGCAAATCTTGGTCAACATGATGTTTAACATGGGCCGCCCTCGTCTTTCTAAATTTAAGAAGATGAATGTGGCCCTTCAAAAACATGACTGGGTAGAGGCTGCCAAGGAAGGCAGAGACTCTCGTTGGTATCGTCAAGTGACTAATCGAGCAGAAAGATTAATGACTCGACTTGAAAATATTTCTTGACAATTTAATCTCCAGCCTTCATAATACGTCTCATGAATATTTTTATACTTGATAGAGACTTAGACAAGTGTGCAGAGTACCACATCGACAAACATGTCGTAAAAATGCCTTTAGAGGCAGCACAAATGCTCTGCACAACTCATTGGATAGACACCTACCTAGGCTACGTCCCTCGTAAGCTGCAGAAAGAAGAGCTTGCAATACTTAGAAAATGCAAGCACCCGGAGAATGTAACGTATGCTGTTGCGATGGCGAATCACCCTTGCACTATATGGGCTCGTAGTAGTCTTGATAACTATGAGTGGCTTTTCTGCTATGCACTGGCGCTCAACGATGAGTATGGATTCCGATACGGAAAAAGCCATAAATCAGTGTATGCAGTCGCGAATTCACTACCAAATATACTACACATCCCAAGGGACGGACTCACCCAATTTGTACAAGCAATGCCTGAGAGCTGTAAGAAGGCCGACCCAGTAGACGCATATAGGTTCTTTTATCACAAAGATAAAGCTCCCTTTGCTAGCTGGAAGTACAGAGAGAAGCCGTATTGGTGGGATGAAACTGAAGCAAATTACGGACGCCGTATAACAAAATGAACTACAAAAGAATACACGACGAAATAATTGCGAACAGAAAGAACTCCCCTGTAGAAAAAGTTCGGGGTAGCGGAACCAGTGAAACCCATCATATTGTACCTAGGAGCCTGGGTGGAAGTGATGACAAAGAAAACTTAATTGAGTTGTTGAGTAGAGAGCACTTCCTAGTGCATTACTGCCTGTGGAAGATGCAGCCTGAAGACAGTGTGGCTCGGAAAAAGATGGTAAAAGCATTCACACTTATGAAGGCTGCCCCAACTGACGGGGCTCCTAGGTACTTGAACAGTCGCCTGTATGCGGCCGCACAGGTAGAAAAAAGCAAAGCAATGTCAGAGGCTCAAAGTAACGAAAAAAATTCTCAATTTGGAACCAAGTGGATTTTTTGTTACGATCCAAAAGACCCAACAAATATGGAGAAAAGGGAAGAGAAAAAACTTCCAAAAGAATCCGAAATACCTGTAGGATGGCAGTTGGGTAGAAAAATGACAGAGATAAGAATCTGTAAAAATCCTAAGTGCGACAATACTTTTCGTAGACCGAAAGGAGGAAGCAAGAAAGCGTATTGCAGCTCTGAGTGCAGAAAACATGCCCGACCCAGTAAGATACAAAAAAACAAAGAGGCTTTCCTCTCGGAGTTCAAAAAGACTGGACTAATGGGACACTCTTTAAGGGCTATAGGGCTTCCCGGGGCTGTCGGCGGTTGGGCAAAGGAGGCCCGAAAGGTACTGGAGGAAGAGGGTTTAATCCATTTGTTAAAACACAGTAAAAAATAGCATGAAAAGGAGAATAACCGCGTGAGCAGAGTAGAGCTGGTACACGCTTCGAGTACAGAATTAATGGATACTATTGCATATATTGCAAGAGTGTCTAACCCCGCAGGACAAAACAACAAAAGAACAGGTGAACGCCTTATACGCTACATGATTCGAGAGGGGCATTGGTCTCCTTTTGAAATGGTGAACATTTGTCTCGAAATTGAGACTACTCGGGATATTGCTAGACAAATTCTGAGGCACAGGTCTTTTTCTTTTCAAGAGTTCAGTCAGCGGTACTCTAATGTAAATGTATTAGGGGATGTTACTTACCGAGAAGCAAGAGGCCAGGACTTAAAGAATCGCCAAAACTCGGTACGAATGGAGGATCCTCACATTCATGAAGAGTGGAGGCAGAAACAAGAAAATGCTTGGCTGGCCGCAAATGATGCATATACGTGGGCTATAGACCAAGGAATCGCAAAAGAACAGGCAAGAGCTGTGCTTCCAGAAGGAATGACCAACTCTCGTCTGTACATGAATGGTACTGTTCGTAGCTGGATTCACTATGTACAGTTGCGAAGCGGAAATGGAACACAGCTAGAGCATAGAGAAGTAGCCCTTGAGTGCGCTACAAGAATTGCTACTGTGTTTCCAATGATTATGGATTTTGTAGAAGAAGACTATGACGACTAGACGATACCCCCTTCCCATAGAGGAGCCTGCCGTGGATTACGAAGACGAAGATTTTGATGATGTAGCAAAGCCTGCTCACTATGCAGATAGTGATGTAGAGTGTATTGATGCTATGTGTTCCGCCTTTGGGCGCTTTCATGTAGCAAAGTATGCTCAAATCAACGCCTTTAAGTACATCTGGAGGGCTGCTGAGAAGCACACGTCTCCAGAAGAAGATGTCAAAAAGGCTATTTGGTATCTCAAGTACAGTATCGGAGAAGATCCTCGTGCCAACTAAGCGCGTAAAACGAAAAGCCCATGAGAACATCACAGATGCGAATGTAAAGCATGTGATAAGTCTGTTAGGGGCAAAGGATTCGATTACGAAAAAAGAGGCATGTGAGATTCTAAATATCTCATACAATACTACTCGTCTGAATAATATCATTCAGGAGTATAACCAGAGGGCCGAGTTTACTCAGCGAAGAAAGGCTGCAAATCGTGGAAAGCCTGCAAACAAGCTCGAAGTATCCCAGGCGGCTCTGGCTTACCTAGAAGGACGTAGTGTTACAGAGATTGCAAAGTCTTTGTATCGCTCTCCTTCTTTTGTAAAGGCTATCATTGAAAAGCTAGGAGTGCCTACTCGAAGAAAGAAAGATGAAAGAGGGCAGCCTCTGTTGTTGCCTGAGCAATGTGTTGCAGAAGAATTTGAAGTAGGCGAGCGAGTTTGGTCTGCTTCATATGACGCTCCTGCACAAGTAGATGCAAGGCTAGATGATAGTGTCTATGTGGAAAAGTATGGCAGTCCTTGCTATAAAATCTATGTATTCGAGAAAGTAGACACTTCAGATAGCTGGTTTCCGGGTGTAGAAGTGGGAGGCTTTAATGCATACTGTCTCGCATACGACTTGGGTAAACTGTCTCATTTAGAGGAAGCAGGTGTAGACCTGCAAAGGATTTAATCATGACGTGGACTCATTTTTGTAAAGAAGCGGGCACTATAAGAAACGTTCTCAAGGGGGACATTTGTTTTCGTTGTCAGCGTTCTGAGGATGAAGTTCCTAATTACCCCGGTAAGCATTGGATATACCCAGCAAGACTCCTGGTTAGCTGGCCGGAATGTCAACAGTATTATTACTACTTAGACAAAAAAAGTTCTTGACATGAATGTCAAAATCTCCTATAATATATCTCAAATCTTAGGGAAACAAGTTTCCTAATTAAACAAACCAACCAAGAAGGACACAAACGTGGCTTGGGACCAAGAAAAGAAAGACGCAGTAATTGCAGCCTATCTGGAGCAGAATCCTACTCCTGAAAATTCTATCGAAATTGTGAAAGAGATTGCAGAAGAGTATGACGAGTCTCCCAACGGAGTTCGTATGATTCTTAGCAAGGCTGAAGTGTACGTGAAGAAAGCTCCTGCAGCTCCTTCCAACGGTAATGGCGGTGGTGGCGGTACTCGTGTATCCAAAGCTGCTGCTCAAGAAGCACTTGTCACAGCTCTCACCGATATGGGTGCAGAAGTTGATGAAGAGATTATCAGCAAGATGACTGGTAAGGCTGCACAGTACTTCACCTCGGTGTTGACGAACGCAGCGTAGCTCAGCGATTTGTAGTAGTAAAGTGGTCTGGACGGGGCTTCGATGCCCCCACCTCCACCAAAAGCGCATTACGGTGTGTTTTTGATGGGGGTGAAAGGTTTCGACAGGCTAGAAATAGGCTACGATAGAGCAACTTAAATATAAACGCTAACGACGACGTTTATTCTCTAGCTGCTTAAAAGCTAGACGGGGTTTGGCCCACCTTGTCATCCAACGGGCCTTCATATCTCCTAGCAGGGCAGTAAAAGATTTTGCTAATCTACTAGGAAGAGGTAATGAGAAAGCAAGAGTTAGCAAATTTGGTCACCGAATACGGTGATGCAATTATCACTTACAAAAGTGAAAACTCAAAAAAGCTAAAGTATAATGTTTGTACGCTAGACTTTAGCACCCCATATATTCAGAAGAAAGTTAATAGGGCGAAAGAGTCTGAAGGGACCCTTTTGCTTTTTTGCTGGGATACGGATTCGTATAGACTGCTCAAGCCGTCTAACGTAAAAAGTGTAGTTCCTTTGTCTTCGATTCTAAAGAACGAGGACTAAATGGAACTTCATGAAGCACCGCCCGCTTTTGAAAAAGTAGTACATGTAGACGAAGAGAAGAATATTCAGGTAAGGCTCTCTGTAAATACATTCAGAGGTATCGAGTATCTTCATCTTCGTAAGTATTACTTAGACTTTGACGAAGAGTGGAAACCTTCAAAAGAAGGAGTAGCTATGGAGTTAGATTTCGATAACTCTAGGGCGCTTTTCGCGGGTCTAGTAGAGATACTTTCATTAGCAGAAGCGAAAGATATACTAGAAACTTACTTCAAAGATTATTTGGACGAGATCTACAATTAAATCTTGACTTTCTCTCCTCTCGGCTGTATAATATAGTTTCATTCAGTGGGGGAAGTCATGGAACTTTTAGACTATCTTAGCGAGCAGTATTACAACGGTAATCCTGTCGTATCGGATGCTGAGTTCGACATTTTGTGTTCAGCATATAATTATATGCGTGTAGGACACACGGTCACGGATGGAGTTCCTCACTTCATTCGCATGTACTCTCTGCAAAAAGTCTTTACTGACAAAGAAGTTTCGGACTTCTCCGAAGGAAGAGTTGTCGTAAAGACTCCTAAGCTGGATGGCGCAGCCGTATCCCTTCTCTACGGGGGAGGGAAACTGCTACTAGCTTTGACGAGAGGTGATGGAAATATGGGTAGGGAGGTTACAGATAAATTTCTGTATCTGGTTCCCCAGTGTATTTCCGCATATACTCAGAAGCTAGTACAAATCACAGGCGAAGTGGTTGCTCCCAAAGAAATTCCTAACTCTAGGAACTTTGCTGCGGGGTCGCTGAATCTAAAGGACGTGAACGAGTTTAATAACCGTCCGCTTACCTTTGTAGCCTATGATTTTCAAGCGGAGGGAGAACCTAAAACGGAAACTTATACTGAAACCTTAAATCTCTTAGAAGAACTAGGATTTCAAAGTGTTCGAGGCGAAGGCCTGGAAGACGAGTTTCCCACCGATGGAGACGTTTTTCGTGTAGACTCCAATACTCTTTATGATAATATGGGGTTTACGGCACACCACCCGAGAGGGAGTGTAGCTAGAAAAGAGTTGAAAGAGGGGGTTCTCTCTCGCCTTTTGGATGTTGTGTGGCAAGTAGGAAAGTCCGGGGTTGTAAGTCCAGTAGCAATTCTGGAACCCGTTAACATTAACGATGCCACGGTCTCTCGTGCAACACTGCACAACATTCAATATATTCGTGCATTAAATCTTGAGATTGGCTGTCAAGTAGAAGTTATTCGTAGTGGTGAGATTATACCTCGCATTGTCAGACGCGTTGACTAGTCTGACATCAGAAAAAATAATTCTTGACAAAAACCTCAAAATTTCATATAATATGTGTTCAATTTCAATGAAAGGTTCCCACATGAGAGAAATCGTTGCTCCTACTGAGTGTCCTAGCTGTGAAGCTCCACTTGAGTGGGTGAACGATGCACTTTATTGCAGGAATCCTAACTGCTTCTCTCAATCTTCAAAGAAGATAGAGCACTTCGCTAAGACTTTGAAAATCAAAGGGCTTGGCCCAGCCAGTATACAAAAACTGGAGTTATCAGACTTTGCAGATATCTATACACTGACAAAGATGATGATAGCAGAGGCTCTTGGCTCTGAGAAGGTTGCAGAGAAGTTGTTTTTTGAAATTAGAAACTCAATAAATGCAAGTCTAAATCTACTTCTACCAGCATTGGGAATTCCTTTGATTGGCAAGACAGCCTCCGCTAAACTTTCATCAGTCTGTAAGAGTATTCATGATGTAAACTATGAAAGTTGCAAAGAAGCAGGTCTTGGGCCAAAGGCGTCTCATTCGCTGGTGGATTGGGTAAAGTATGAGTATCCTTTCTGCGAACTACCACATAGTTTCGAATTCGACCAACCAGTGGAGCAACCCTCTGTTCAGGGAGTTGTCTGTATTTCTGGTAGACTAAAGAGTTTTAAGACGAAGGCAGAAGCAACAGAAGCTCTGAAAGAGCATGGCTACCTTGTTAAGTCGTCTGTAACGATGGATGTTACACATCTAGTAAATGAAAGTGGTATCGAGTCCGCAAAGACTCAGAAAGCAAGAGACTCTGGCATTATTGTTGTCACACATCTAAAAGACCTTATTGGAGAACTACATGGCATTGCCTAAGTGGACTGACGAGCGTACTGATACTCTCGTAAATTTTGTAGGTGATGAATCACCTATTTCTCAAGCAACGGTGGCGGAAGCTGCTGATTCGCTTGAAACCTCTACTCGTTCTATCTCGAGCAAACTGCGGAAGATGGGCTACGATGTAGAACTTGTATCCGCCTCTTCTGGCCGTAGCTTTAGCGACGACCAGGCTGCAACTCTTGCCGCATTTGTGCAGGATAACAGTGGCGAATACACCTATGCTCAAATCGCTGAGCATTTTGAAGGCGGGGCTTTTAATAAGAAGCAAGTTCAAGGAAAGATCCTGTCTATGGAACTCACGGACCACGTGAAGCCGGCTCCCAAAGTGGAAACGGTTCGCACTTACTCGGAAGAGGAAGAGTCTCAGTTTATCGAAATGGTAAACGGTGGCGCTTTTGTAGAGAATATCGCAGAAGCTCTCGGTCGTGAAATTCCTAGCGTTCGTGGTAAAGCTCTCAGCTTGCTGCGGGCCGGTGTGATCGACGCGATTCCGCGTCAAGAACACACCAAAGGCGCTGCGAAAGAAGACCCTCTCGAAGGGATCAGCGGTCTGGAAGACATGACTGTTGAAGAAATTGCGGAAGCAATTGGCAAAACTGTTCGTGGTGTAAAAACGATGCTTACTCGTCGTGGTATTTCTGTTTTTGACTATGATGGGCGTGCTCGAAAAGAAAAAGCCGCAGGCTAATTTCTTTTTACTAAGCCTCCTACTTCGGTGGGAGGCTTCTTTTTGCAAGTTTTTCGGGGGAAAGTTTGAACTTAGCGAGCGCACTTATAAAACAAGTGCTTGTGCTACAGGACTTTGAGACCTGGAGCAACGTTCGTCGAGATTATTTACCTTCGCAGTATCATACTATTTTTTCACAAATAGAGAAACACTCGAGTAAATACCACAAACTTCCCACCTTTGAGGATTTAGAACTCAATATACGTGACTCTGCAACTCTTGAAAAGCTCTATGCGATTCAATCTGTAGAGGTCGAAGCAGATGCATATATGCTTCTGGAGTATCTCAAGAATGAGTATACTCAAAAAGAGATTCTAGATTCCCTCGAAAACTATGTAGAAAACTCTGTGTCTTTTGAAGATGCAGAGGAAAGTGTGTCTCACCTGCATCAGATTGTTATTGATATAGAGGACAAAGTAGACCTGCAGAAACCTGAAGAGAGTATGCAGCGTATTCCTTTGTTTGATTCCGATGATGATCTTGACAAGTTCATTCCACTTGGCTTGAATGCTGAGTATGATGATATGTTTACTTTTTCACCTACAGATTTAGTTCTGATTGGTGGTAGAAGAGGTGCAGGTAAGTCCATTACGTGTGCAAATATTGCTCACAACATCTGGAAGTCTGGCCGCTCAGCACTCTATTTTACTATAGAAATGCCGAGTCGTCAGATTCTCCAGAGACTTTGTTCTATTGCCACAGGCTTAGATTTTGGCAAACTCAAGGCTAAAAACCTTTCTGTAGTTGAGTGGTATGCAGTTGCAGAATGGTGGGCAAGTCGCTTTGTAGAAGGCGAACCCAAACTCGAGGACTATAAGGTCCATAGAGACTTTGATAAGTTCCATCATGATCTCACAACTACCTGCGAGCTTCTCCCGACTCGTCAGCTAGATGTAATTTATGATCCGAGCCTTTCTTTGTCTCGTATTCGAGCGGAGCTTGATAAGAAAGTTGAAAACCTAAATACAGGCGTAGTTCTTGTGGACTACATCAACCAAGTCAAGCGTGGAGGTTTGAATACTCGAGCTGGTCAATATGACTGGACGGAACAAATAGAAGTGAGTAAAGCACTCAAAGGTATGGCACAAGAGTATAACTGTACAGTTGTCTCGCCGTACCAAATCGACGCAACCGGCGAAGCGCGTTTTGCTAAAGGTATTCTGGATTCAGCGGATGCAGCGTACACTTTGGATGCTTACACAGAAGAGGATTCTTGTATCACCTTCAAGTGTGAGAAAATGCGTAACGCCGGTATGCGTCACTTTACTTCCGAGTACAATAGGTCTAGTCTTCGTATTGGACCAAACAGTGCTCTTCCTCCGGGAGAAAAAACTTCTGACGACTCTGAAGAGGGTCCTAACCAAGATGATATCTTTGAATTATGAAACAACTAGACTTGTTTGACAAAGAAGAAGAGAAAGAAGAAAAGGTTCCCTTCTGGGAAGCTGTGCAGAACGATCCTGAGACAGTCTTGCTTGTTGTAGTAGGAACCGCTCTTTTGTTGTGGGGAGCCCTTTCCTAAAAATAGTTCTTGACTTTATATATAAAAGCGTATATAATACTCGTATGAAACAAATGACGAAAAGGGAAGAAAAACAGATGCTCTTTGGTAATCTCCAAACTGCTCTGTTAGAAAACCGGCCTCTACAGGCACGTATTTTAATGACAGATCTTTATAAACTACCCCTTTCTTACTTGGAGGAAGAATTACTCCGTAATTACGATGTTCTTGTGAAGAGTGTAGAAGCGGGTCGTCGTTGGGATTGGTACGGACATTCAGACTATCAATGACAGTAGAAGAACTACTTAACTCTAAACAGATACCTTTCATAGTAAAAGGAAACGATTATGTAGTACACTGTCTTAACCCGGAACATCCTGACAGAAACCCTAGTATGAGAATTGACCGTATTGACGGTAAGTTCAATTGCTTTTCTTGTGAGTTCAAAGGTAATATCTTTACTCACTTTGGCGAGGTCGCAACGGGGTTGCAGGTCAAAAGAAATACTCTTATAGAGAAAATTCGACAGAAGCGAGCGGAGTCTATCGGTTTGGAAATGCCAGTAAACTATCTACCCTATGTAGGCAATTGGAGAGGTATTTCTCCAAAAACCTATGCAAAGTTTGAAGCATTTCAACACAATGACGCAGACTTTACGAATAGAGTTAATTTTCCTATACGAGACCTTTCAGGAAAGATTATTGGGTTTCAAGGAAGACACACAGGAGACGGCGTTCCTAAGTATAAGTTCAGTCCTCCTGGTGTAAAAATTCCATTGTTTCCAAGAGTTACTCCTCGACATGGAGAAGTAGTTCTTGTAGAAGGTTTGTTTGACATGCTCAACCTTCATGACAAAGGTATTGATAATGCTGTTTGTTGCTTTGGCACAAATAACATTAACGAAGATAAGCTACAAATTCTTCGTATGCAGAATGTCCACCAGATAGCTGTGTTCTTTGACGGTGATGAACCCGGACAGAAAGCAGCAGAAAATGTAAAGAGTTTGTGCGAGAAAATTGATCTCACTTGCCGGAATATTCATATCGCTGATTTGGACCCCGGTGCACTTACTCGATCTCAAGTAGAAAAACTGGAGAAGAGATTATATGCCTAAAGTTGCATTAGTAGAAACTAAACCCTCCCGTACAAACTTTCTTCGAGAGTTTGACGGAGCCTTTGAATTCGATCAATATCAGTTGTGCTCAGATTCTTCTATCAAGAAGCCTCTCAAGCGTGACTGCGACATCAGTATCGACACCAGTCTCTATGACTGGATCGTTCTCGTGGGCGCAGATGCCCTCAAATACTTCACAAAAATTAGCTCAGTTACAGAGTTCTCAGGACGGAAAGTAGAAAGTAAATTCCTTCCTGTTATCAATCCTGCTATGCTTTCCTTCAAGCCAGAGGCTCGTAGGACGTGGGAAGAGTCTAAGAAAAGAATTATTCAGTACATCAATGGTGAGATCGAAGATGTAGTGATTAACGACAATATTGCTCGTGGTATTCAAGATACTGACGAAGCAAAAGCCTGGGTTCTTCAAGCTCAAGCACATCCGGGCGAGTATATTGCTCTTGACTCAGAGACAAACGGTCTCTATCCTCGTAATGGCTATATGCTAGGTCTCTCCATGTCTTACAATGGTAAGCATGGTGTTTACATTGATTGCGAGTGCCTAGACGACGAGCTAGAGAGTATGCTTGCAAACCTCTTCAAGAGCAAGATAGTAATCTTTCATAACGCAAAGTTTGACTTGGCTTACTTCAAGTATCATTTCAACTTTGAGTTTCCTCGCTATGAAGATACGATGCTTCTGCACTATCTCATAGATGAGAATCCAGGCCATCATGGTCTCAAAGAGCTTTCTCTCAAATTTACTCCCTTTGGAGACTACGAAAAGCCCATGTACGATTGGATTGATAAGTTCAAGCGTGCTAACGGCTACAATAACGCTAGTTTCGAGTGGGGTATGATTCCTTTCGAGGAAATGTATACGTATGCAGCTATGGATGCTGTATGTACTTATCTTCTCTTTGAGAAATTCGTAAAAATCAAGCAAAACCCAAAACTCAAGTCAGTATATGACAACATTCTTATTCCTGGGTGTAGCTTTCTTATTGATGCCCAAGATAACGGTGTTCCCTTCGACAAAGATCGGCTACAGGCTGCTCAGACTCTTATGCAGCAACAGATTGACGAAGCTGTAGCGGGGTTGTCTCAGTTCCCAGAGATAGCAAAGTTCGAGGAATATCAAGGAAAAGATTTTAACCCAAATAGTACAGTTCAACTTCGAGCTTTGCTGTTTGATTTCGTAGGTCTTGAGCCTACAGGTAAAAAGACAGGAACTGGTGCACATTCTACGGATGCCGAAGTTCTTCAACAATTGGCAGAACAGCATGAAATTCCTAGATATATTCTCGACATACGTCAAAAATCTAAGATTAAGAATACTTATCTTGATAAGATTCTACCAGAACTGGATATGGATGGCCGACTACGTACCAATTTTAATCTTCATGGCACTACTTCTGGTCGTCTCAGCAGTAGCGGTAAACTAAACATGCAGCAGCTTCCTCGTGACAATCCTATTGTCAAGGGGTGTATCAAAGCTGCAGACGGTAACAAGATTGTTGCAATGGACTTGACTACTGCAGAAGTCTATGTAGCTGCAAAGCTGGCTGAAGATAAAGCACTTCAAGAAGTGTTCCAAAGCGGAGGCAACTTCCATAGTACAATCTCGAAGAGAGTATTCGGTCTTCCCTGCGAAGTAGAAGATGTAGCTGAGTATTATCCTACTCAAAGACAAGCTGCAAAAGCAGTAACGTTTGGGATTATGTATGGAGCAGGCCCGAAGAAAATCAGCGAGCAAGTTACCAAAGACTCTGGTAAATTCTTCAGCGTTTCAGAAGCAAAAGAAGTTATTGACGAGTATTTCTCAGCGTTTCACCAGCTTAAAAAGTGGATCGACAACAACGAAAGACTTATCAAGAAAAACGGCTTTGTATATAGCTTCTTTGGAAGAAAGAGACGACTACCGAATATCACTTCTGATGATTCGGGCATTCGGAGCCATACTATACGGTCTGGCCTTAACTTTCTTGTTCAGTCTCCTGCCTCCGACATTAACCTTCTTGGTGCAATCGACACTCACCGCTATGTGGTAGAGAACAAGATGAAAGCAAGAATCTTTGCACTTGTACACGACTCCATTCTGGCAGAAGTTCCAGAAGAAGAGATAGAAGAGTATAGCGCACAGCTAGAAAAGTTTGTGCAACTAGACAGAGGAATTAATATTCCCGGTGCCCCAGTTGGATGTGACTTCGAGATTGGAGAAGACTATTCAATGGGCAAGTTTGAGAAGCAATATGGCCTACTCGGATAAAGTCTTAGATCATTACAATAACCCTCGAAACGTAGGAAAGTTCGATCCAGAGAAAGAAGGCGTTGGCACAGGAATGGTGGGAGCACCTTCCTGTGGCGACGTTATGAGACTTCAAATAGAAGTAGAGGATGGAATTATCCAGGACGCTAAGTTTAAGACCTATGGGTGTGGAAGTGCTATTGCCTCTTCCTCTCTTTTAACAGAGTGGGTAAAAGGTAAGAACCTAGAAGAGGCAGGAAGTATCAGAAATACAGAGATTGCAGAAGAACTAGCTCTTCCTCCTGTAAAGATTCATTGTAGTGTACTAGCGGAAGATGCTATAAAGGCCGCGATAAAAGACTACAAAGAACGACATGGTAATAACGTATAGACAGTTTCATAGAATCTCTTTTCCTATTTTCAAACTTCCTTCAGACAATTGGTCTGAACAAGACGGCTTAGTTTACCTAGACGGATGTCTTTTAGACGATAGAAACATGCCGGGAGAGACTTTAGGTTTAAGAAGGTTGCAGACTCCTTTCAAGGACTTGCTAGAAATAAAGAAGTCTTTATTAGACGTAATTGGTCTTATAAAACAACCTCCCTGTGCTTATATAGATAACATGGGGTCTTTATTTACCTATGAAAAAACAGTATTTGCATCTTTGAAGTTTCACAAAATAAGAAAAATAGAAAGAAAAGATGTTGCTAGTATACTTTGGCTAAAAGACATAAATTTTCCTTTTAAACAAAGACGACCTCCTCTACCCGAAAATACTTGGGCAGGGGTTTTATACGTCCAAGGAATACCTTGGCTCATTTACGAGTTCTCAGACAGTAAAAAGTCCGATACTCGAAGAAAAATTTAATCTTATGGGAAAAAAGCAAAAGACTTTAGGCGGGTCCGGTTTAAGCCTGTTCGACATAGAACCTCTGACTCAGAACCAGATTCTTGCATTTGAAAGTGAAAATCACCTTGTACTTCATGGAGTAGCTGGAACAGGAAAAACTTTTATCTCTTGTTATCTTGCATTTGATGATATGATAAAGGGCTTATATGATAGGCTAATCATTATCAGAAGTGCAGTACCTACTAGAGATATGGGATTTTTGCCTGGTAGCGAAAAAGAAAAAGGTGCAGTCTATGAAGAGCCTTATAAGAATATAGCTATAGAGCTTTTTGATAGAGGGGACGCATACGAAATTCTCAAAACGAAAGGATTAGTGCATTTTATGACTACTTCCTTTATACGAGGAGTGACTCTAAAGGACTCTGTTATTTTAATTGATGAATGTCAGAATATGACCTTTCACGAGCTAGATTCAATTATTACTCGAGTAGGTAGAAACTGCAGAATTATTTTTTCTGGAGACTTCAAACAGACTGATATAAAAAATACTGGAGTAAGACCCTTTGTTCGTATTCTTGAAACTATGGGATCCTTCGATCTAGTAGACTTCGAAGTAAAAGACATTGTTCGTAGCGATTTTGTAAAAGAATACATCATAGCTAGAGAGAAAGCGGGATTCCGTGAATGACTCAAAAGTAATATCTCTTGCTCAAGCGAGAGAAAAGGAGGCGGAGTTGAGTATGTATAGAGCTAAACTAGAGACTCTCTATGTTCGGCAGTCTTTTATCGAAGCTGAGATAACTCTGACCAATAAGATAATTGAACTAATAGAGCAAGAAAAACTAATCGAGATTGTTCCTAGTGAAAGCGATACTGAGTAACAGAATCTACATGGAAGTTTCCAGAGAGTTGAAGGAAGAAATCAACTCGGAGCTTACATATACTATCCCTTCGTACAATCCTGTAGATCCTCCGCAAGTCATAAAAAACATGCAAAGGATAAATACAAATCTCATTAGTATTCCTATTGGAAGAACGGATCTTATACCAAATGATTATGAAGTAGTCGATAAGCGGGTTGAGATTCCCGTAGACCTTCCTGAGTTTAAGTTCGATTTACGTCAAAGTCAAAAAGAGGTTTTTGATGCAATCGAAGACAATGGTATTATCAACGCTTGGGTAAGCTGGGGAAAGACTTTTACAGGATTAGCTATTGCAGGTAAGCTGGGGCAGAAAACTCTAGTTGTAACTCATACAGTTCCTCTTCGTAATCAGTGGGCAAAAGAAGTAGAAAAAGTTTTTGGTATTACGCCAGGAATTATAGGCAGCGGAAAGTTTGAAATTGATGCTCCTATCGTTGTTGGCAATACTCAAACTTTATACCGTAATTTGCTTACTATAAGAAAGGCTTTCGGCACAGTTATTTTGGATGAGATGCATCACGTTTCCTCTCCCACTTTTTCTAGGATTATTGACTCCAATTATTGCAGATATAAGTT
>VTLG01001281.1_pt1 | contig 14690 bp, 6 predicted proteins | sample 4694571 | NCBI WGS metagenome assembly VTLG01 (sample SAMN12604809, study PRJNA352737) | marine metagenome | biome: ENVO:00000447; feature: ENVO:00000209|ENVO:00000569|ENVO:01000036; material: ENVO:00002151; isolation source: viral sequences binned using virsorter ...
GTTTGATGGAAAGACAATTTCCTTTGCATTGAACCTAAATGGCACTCAGCAAACTATTCAATCTAAACCTGGTTCAAATATAGATGTTGAAGTTCTATTATTAGTATTCATTAATGATATTCTTCAAAGTCCTGGAGATGGATATGAATTTAAAGGTGGTAGTTTTATAACCTTTAAGGAAGCTCCAAAAGAAGGAGATACTTCTAAGATTTTATTCTATAGAGGAACTGGTTCTGTTGATGTTACTAATGTTGATATACTAGAAACTGTTCAACCAGGTGATGAATTAAAATTATATGACCAATCTATTGGTCTAGAAGAAAATAATAGAACAGTAACTATTATCAATTCTTCTGATAGTGTAGATACAAACATCTATACTGGACCTGGTATTACTACTAATGAAACTTTCCAAAGATCTGTTAATTGGATTAGACAAACTAAAGATAAATTTATTGATGGTCAAGCAGTTACTAAGGATAGACCGCAATATGAACCATTAATATATCCTAATACTAATATTATACAATCTGTGGGTGTTGGTTCTACTGTTATTTTTGTTTCTAATATAAGAACTTTCTTTGATAGTTCAAAAGAGAACTATACTGGACAGAGTGATATTAGAATAATTTCTCAAGATAGTATTGTAGGAGCATCTGCTACTGCTTTTGTTTCTGTTGCTGGAACTGTATCATCATTTGATATTACAAATCCTGGTGTAGGATATACCATAGCACCAACTGTTTCTATTGTTACTCCTATAGGATTGACTACTTCTCAAGGTGCTAGAGCAACTGCTACTATAAGTGGTGTAGGAACTGTGAATGCTATTACAGTTTCTTATGGAGGAACCACTAGTGGATTTGCTTATACTAGCACTGCTGCTCCATCAGTTCTTATAGGAGAACCTAAGGTAGTTTCATCTATTGAAACTATTAAAGATGTATCTTATTCTGGTGATTTTGGAATCATATCTGGTATTTCTACAACATCTGTTGGTGTAGCATCTACTGGTATTGTATTTGATTTACTTCTTCCAAAGGATTCATTATTCAGAAATGCTGCTACTGTAGGAACTGCTATTACTGTAAGTGGAATTACAACTGGATATTACTTCACAGTCTTTAATTCTAATGTGGGTGCTTCAGTAACTTCTCTATATCAGAATGGTACTGTGGTTGGTATAGGAACATCCTTCTTAGATAATGTATATGAAGTTGCTCAAGTTTCTATTGCTCAAACTATGGGTATAGGAATTGGATTGACTTATGTTGCACAAGTTACAGTCAGTGTTCAAGATTATAATGGATTGACTGGATTAGGACATAGTGAATTCTTTGGTGAATATAGTTGGGGAAGAATTGCTACTCAACCTAGAGGATCAGCAAGAGTATTTACTTCTTATGCTGGAAATTCTACTGGATTAAGTGGTATATCTAGTTCTCCAATAATTGAAAGAGTCAATCCTTTAAGATACGTAAATTATAACACATAAATAACTAAAAAAATAGTAAAAAATGTCAGCAATTATAACTGATCAACTTAGAATATTGAATGCAGAGAATTTTGTCTCAGCAGCAACTTCTACTGTGAACTCATATTATTCCTTTGTTGGTCTACCTAATGCTACTAATTATTCATCTACTTGGGATTCAAACCCTCCTGCACCTAAGGATAGTTTTGACCAAGAAGATGATTATTGGGATACTATGATCGCTCTGAAGAAAGTAACTTCTTCAGATATACGTAGAATGGTTAATAAGAATACTTGGACATCAGGTATAACTTATGATATGTATAGAGGGGATATTAGTAGGACAAATTTAGCACAACCTTCTGGAGCAACTAATTTATATTCTTCTAAATTTTATGTTGTCAATGAAGATTTTAAAGTTTATATCTGTCTACAAAATGGTACAGACCCAGAAAATACTACAGGAAGACCTTCACTAGACCAACCTACATTTACAGATTTAGAACCTAAAACAGCAGGTGATAGTGGAGATGGTTATATTTGGAAATATCTTTATACTATCAAACCAGGTGATATTGCTAAATTTGATTCTACTAACTTTATACCTGTACCTAATGATTGGGAAACAAGTTCAGATAATTCTGCTGTAAGAGATAATGCATCTAGTAGTGGACAATTAAAAATTGCTACTATTATTAATAGAGGATCTGGAATAGGAACTGCTAACAGAACTTATACAGGAGTCCCTGTAAATGGAGATGGTTCTGGTGCTGAAGCAACTATTGTTATTAATAATGATGCTAAAGTTGAGTCTATTAATATTGCAAAGGGTGGTTCTGGATATACTTATGGTACTATAGATTTAGTTGCTGGTGGAGTTCCTGTAGGAACCACCACTCCAGTTTTTAATGTTATTGTTCCACCTCAAGGTGGACATGGTGCAGATGTTTATAGGGAGTTGGGAGCAAGTAATGTTTTAGTTTTCTCTAAAATTGAAAATGATACAGAAAACCCTGATTTTATAACAGGAAACCAAGTTGCTAGAATAGGTATTGTAGAAAATCCACAAGCATATGATTCAACTTCAAATTTAACTTTATCTAAAGCTAGTGCTTTATATGCATTAAAATTGATTGGAGCAGGTTATACAACTGCTACTTTCAATCTAGATGGGCAGGTCACTCAAACTGTAGGTCTGGGATCTACTGCTGTTGGTAGAGTAGTCTCTTATGATCAAACTACAGGAGTTTTGAAATATTGGCAGGATAAGAGTTTGGTTGGATTTAATACTGATGGTTCTTTAAAAACAGATCCAACATATGGTTTCTCATTACATTCATTTACAGCAAATCCAACAACTGGTGGAAACGTAAATATTACTAGTAATGAGGGTACTCTGGGGATAGATACTAATTTTGGTACAGCATCAAGTCCTGGTATAAGTACCATAATAAATAATAGAACATATTACCTTGGACAGAGTTTTAATCAAGGAGTCTCTAACCCTGAAGTTAAGAAATACTCTGGAAATATAATTTATGTTGATAACAGACCTTCTATTACTAGGTCTGCTAACCAAAGAGAAGATATCAAAGTCATTTTGCAATTCTAAAGAATCATGCCTCAGGAAACTAATTTAAACGTCGCTCCTTATTTTGACGATTTTGATACTACTAATAATTATTGTAAGATATTATTTAAACCTGGATTGCCAGTACAGGCAAGAGAATTAACAGGAATTCAATCTGTTCTTCAAGATCAGATTGAAAAATTTGGTCAACATGTTTTTAAAGATGGTGCTTCTGTAACTGGAGGTGGAGTTAGATATAATGGTGGATATACTTCTATTAGAATTCAGAGATCTAATGAAGGAATAGATGTACGTAGTTATCTTGATAGATTGATAGGTCAAGTAATAATAGGTAGTCAATCAGGAATAAAAGCTAAGATAAAATCATTTATTACCACATCTTTGAATGCAAGTTGGTATGTTGTATTTGTTAGATATTTAAGCACTGGTGGTGAAGATAATGAAGTATTTACATCTGGAGAGAGTTTATTATTAGATAATGAAGTAGTAACTACAAAAGGAGGAACCACTTTTCAACCAGGAGAACCTGTTGCTCAAGTAGTTAATGGTGAATGTGCATTTACTGGATCTGCTGCTGTATTATCTGAAGGTATATATTTCGTAAGAGGATATTTTGTAGATGTAAAAGCACAAACTATAATTCTAGATCCTTATAGTAGTGATGTAAGTTTTAAGGTTGGATTGAAAGTTAGAGAAAATATTGTTACTTCTGATCTAGATGAAAGTCTAACAGATAATGCATCTGGATTTAACAACTATACTGCGCCTGGTGCTGATAGATTAAATATTAATGTTCAGTTAGTAGCAATAGAACCAACAGAGTCAAAACCATCTAACTTCATAGAATTAATGGAGATTAGAAGGGGGCAATTGATTTATGTGCGCGATGAAACTGATTATAATGAATTAGCAAATGAATTAGCTAGAAGGACATTTGATGAGTCTGGTAACTATTATACCAAACCATTTTCACTTATTGCTAAAAATACTTTAAATGATTATGAGGGAAATAATGGAATCTTTAATCCCAACCAAACAACATATAATAACAATACTCCCAGTGATGATTTAGGAACATATAAATTATCACCAGGAAAAGCTTATGTTGAAGGTTTTGAAGTAGAAACTATAACTCCTACTTTTTTAGATTTTCAAAAACCAAGAACTACAAAACTTTTAGAAGATCAGAGTATTAATTATGTTACTGGTCCTACATTTACTTTGAATAGAGTTTCTGGATCTCCTATAATAGGAATAGGAACTGATTATACAGTAAGTCTAAGAGATCAAAGGGTTGGTGCTGCAGGTACTACTGCTGCTGGTAAAGAGATAGGATTGGCACGCGTATATGATTTTGCTTTAGAATCTGGTTCTTATAATGCTTCTAATGCTGATGAAAATGAATGGGATATTGCCTTATATGATATACAAACTTATACTAATATAACTTTAAATACTAATCCAGTAAATGCTTTAGTTGTTCCAACTCAAATTAAAGGAAAATCTAGTGGTGCTATAGGATATTTAAGATATAATTCTGTTGGTACTGCTATTACTGCTTATAATACTAAAGGAACATTTGTTACTGGTGAGCAATTAATATTTAATGGAGTAGAAAGTGGAAATATTTCTGCAGGATCTACATCTTATACCACTAGTGATATTAAGTCTATTAATGGTACTGTAAGTACAGCAAGTACTTTTAATGCTGATGTAAAGCAAACTTTATTCTCTAGTCTTGGTCAAGTCAATATTAGCGCAGCAACAACTAGTGGAACCTATATGGGAATCTCCACAGTCACTAATACTGATCTTAGTCAATTTTTTGTAGGAATTGCTACTGTTGGTAATATTGTAGAATATACAAATCCAGGTAAAACTCTTCCTTCTTATGCAAGAATTGAGAGTGTTTCTCAAAGTTCTTTGACTATTTCTGGAGTTACTACAGTTTCTGGTATTTGTGATGGTGGACTACCTACTATTATAGCTGGTGATGCTACTTCAGGTGAAATAAATCCATCTAATTTTAGAATATTAACTTCCCAATTCCAATCTTCTACTGATAATAATTTATACACAGAACTACCTAAAAAGAATATATCAAATATAGATTTAACAAATTCTCATATCACAATCAGAAAACAATTTGATGTAACTATAACAGATAATTCTACTGAAACTATTAGCACTGGAAATGCATCTGAGACATTTTTACCTTATGATGAAGAAGATTATATCTTAATAAGAACTGATGGTACAACAGAGTCTTTATCATCTGATAAGTTTGATTTTAATGAAGGATCTACTCAACTAGTAATAAATGGATTAGGAACAAATAGTCCAGCTAAGTTGACAGCTACATTACGTAAAATAAATGTAAAATCAAAAATTAAAGAAAAACAAAAAATTAATGTTCTTAATATAGTAGGATCTGCTAGTTCCATATCTGGTATAGGAACTACAACTTTAAATGATGGTCTTACTTATAATACAGTATATGGTACTAGGGTACAAGATGCTGAAATTTCATTAAATACTCCTGATGTTATGAAAATACATGGAGTATTTGAATCATCAGATACTAATGCTGCAGCTTTACCTGTAATCACATTTAGTTTTATCAATAGTCCATCAGCAAAAACAGGTGATCTTTTAATTGGAGATACCTTTATTGGAAATAATAGCAACTGCATTGGAATATATGTTAGTAAGAGTACAGATTCTGCTGTTGATTATATTCTTTTAAATGATTTTACTTTCCAAATAGGAGAAACAGTTACTTTTAGAGAATCTGGAATTACTGCTACAATAGGATCTATTACATTAGGTTCTAATAATATCACTGATGAATTTAATTATGATGATGGACAAAGAAGTACAATTTATGATTATTCAAGACTCATAAGAAAGGATGGTTATGATGCACCATATAAAAAATTAAAAGTAGTATTTGAATCAGCATATTTTGCAGGATCAGATACTGGGGATATTACAACTGTCAATTCTTATGATAATTTTAAATATAATAATTTGCCTGTAATTAATAATTCTAGAGTAAGTGATATTATTGATATAAGACCTAGAGTTTCTGATTTTTCAGGAACTTCCAGGTCTCCTTTTGAATTTTTAGGTAGATCTTTTACTGCATCTGGAAACTCTGCACAAAATATTTTAGCATCTGATAGATCTCTTTTAATAGATTATTCATTCTATCTTCCTAGATTAGATAAAATATATCTCACTAAAAATGGAACCTTCCAGTTGGTTAATGGTATTCCAGCAGAAAGTCCAGAATGGCCTGTTCCTATTGATGGAGCTTTGGAAATAGCTTCTATAAAACTTCCTGCATATCTTTTCAATGTTCAGAATGCAAGTATTACACTTGCATCTTATAAGAGATATCAAATGAGTGATATCAATAAACTTGAGAAGAGAATTGAAAATTTAGAATTTTATACATCACTCTCTTTACTAGAGAATGAAACTTTGAATATGCAGATCACTGATGCTGATGGATTGAATAGATTTAAATCTGGTTTCTTTGTAGATGATTTCTCTGATACAGAAAATCAACTTAAGAAAACAATTGTAAAAAATTCTATTGACTATCATAATGGTGAGTTAAGACCTGCTCCTTTTACTACTGAATTGGATCTTAAAATAGACAATACTAGTTTTAATGGTATTAGAAGAACTGGTCAAGTATTGACTTTAGATTATACTGAAGTTGTGCATGTATCTCAGCTTTATGCCACTAGAGTAGAAAATGTTACTCCTTATCTTGTAAGTTACTATGGAGGAACATTAACTTTAACTCCAGATTCTGATATATGGGTTGACCAGGTTGTACTTGAAGCTAAGAATGAAGATCTTACTACTTATACTGAAAATTCAGAACAATTAGATCAAGCAGGATTTGATTCAAGAGCTGGATATGGACCAGTAACTTGGGGAGGATGGGCTGATAATTGGACAGGTTGGAGTAATGTAGGATCTTCTTGGATTGATGATAGTTGGAGAGGAAATAATTTAGTAAGAGAAACTTTTGTAAGTCAAACTAGAACTGGATCTTCTGAAAGAAAGGCAACTAGAAAATTAACTAAGGAAACATTTAGCACTATTAATGAAGGACCTAAGGTAATTAATACTGAAATAGGTGCTCATATGAGATCTAGAAACATCAAATTTGATGCTAGAACTCTTAAGCCTTCAACTGGTCTTTATGCATTCTTTGATGGGCAAGATGTAGCAAAATACATTATACCTAAACTTGTTGAAATTTCTATGACAACTGGAACATTCCAAGTTGGTGAAGATGTTGTTGGAACTAATGGTGAAGGAAAAGAATTAATTAGATTTAAAGTAGCTCAATCAAATCATAAGAGAGGTAATCCATTAGAACCTAATGAAGTTTATAGTGTAAATCCATACTATCAATTTACTGCATTAACTAAAGGTGTTTCTATTTTAGTTGACACTATTGTACCAGATTCTTCATCTAATGGATCTACAGATGCTTCAGCTTCATCTGATCTTAGCACTATTCCTGAATTATATTCATCAACTTCAACCATCTTAAATGTAGATTTGGATTCCTTATCTGAAAAAGCAGATAATACTTATTTTGGATATATTGAGAAAGGTCTTAAATTAGTAGGACAAACATCTAGTGCTCAAGCTTCAATTTCTAACATAAGACTTAGAAGTGATAATTTAGGAAGTATTGTTGGTTCATTCTTTATACCCAATCCTAATGATATAACCACTCCAAAATTTGAAGTTGGTAAGAAAGTCTTTAGACTTACAACCAGCAATACTAATAGTCAGTTAGAAGGAAATGTTGCTAGTGATGTTAGTGGAACATTTGAATCTAGTGGAAATATTAATACAATGCAATCCACTATTATTAGTGTGAAGAACATTCATACTGATATGATAACTAGAGTAGAAAGTAAATCTATAGGAAGTGATAGTAGAACACATCTAGTCAATTCTAATATTATTGATAGTAGAAGAGAACCTACTGCTGGTGTATTGGAAGTTATTGATATTGGTGGTCCTAATGTCTTTGTTAATATTGCTCCAGAAGCAGTTCAAACTGATACTTATGTTGATTATGTTCCTGTATTAGATACTGCAGCAGAAGCAGCAACTTGGGCAGACACTCCTAACTATACACCAAAATTCTCAGGTAATAGTGCATTAAATGATATATCTGGTAGTGCTGGATATGTTGTTGTAACAGATTCTGCTGGTAGCACTCAAGCACAGATTAATGATCCCATAGCAAATGCTTATGCATTAGCTGGCAATGCTCCTCCAGACGAAGGAGCAATGAAGTATTGGACTGCATCAATTGCTGCAGAAGGGATTACTGATCCTCAAGCAATCCAAGATAGGATGGTTGAGCATATAGAATGGGCTGATTCTAAGACTGATGCTGAATTGACAGCATTTGGAGAAGCTAATGCAGAAGTAATTGCTGCAGGTTTTGTAGCAATTGAAGCAGCAACTGGATTATCTCAAGGAGAATATGATCCTAATACAAATAGTGATTTAAAGAAAAATTGTGGACATGGTATAGAAGACCCTCTTGCACAATCTTTCTGGGTTCCTCATGGAATAGGAATTTATGCTACTAAGGTAGATCTTTATTTTGGAACCAAGGATCAATTCTTACCTGTAACTGTTCAGTTAAGAACTATGAAACTAGGACTTCCAACAACTGAGATAATTCCTTTTGGTGAAGTTGTATTGAATCCTGATCAAGTTAATATTTCTGATGATGCATCCAGTAGAACAGTAGTTAGATTCCCTGCACCAGTTTATCTTCCTGGTGGACAATCTTATGCCATAGTTCTTCTATCTCATAGTAATGAATATACTGCTTGGATTTCTAGAATGGGTGAAGTTGATGTTCAAACTAAGGATAAACCTGAATCAGAACAAGTAGTAGTAAGTGCTCAACCAACTTTAGGATCTTTATTCAAATCTCAGAATGGAGAAACTTGGAATCCTAGTCAGTATGAAGATTTGAAGTTTGTACTTTATAAAGCACAATTTAGTAATAGAACAGGAACTGTTAACTTTACTAATCCACCTTTAGTAACTAATTCTGATGATATCCCAGTATTATTAAAAGATTCATTGAGTATCAATTCTAATAAAATTAGGATTGGATTTAATACCACTATATCTGATACTGGTGTAACTGTTGGTAATATAATTTCTCAAGAAGGTAGTAATGCTACTGGAAGATTGGCTGGATTGGCAGGAACTGCAACTGGCAATTTAACCATTACAAATGCTGGTGTAGGATATACTCCATCATCAGGTGCTGCCACTTATCAAGATATTTCTCTCAATACAGTTACTGGTTTTGGTAGAAATGCAACTGCTAATATTACAATCACTAATGGTGTAGCATCTGCTGCAACCATAGCAAATGGTGGTAGTGGTTATGTTATTGGTGATGTAGTAGGTATAACATCAGTTGGTATTAATTCACTTGGAAATAATATTAGATTCTCTATTGGTGGTGTTACTGGCAATAATGAATTTGTTCTTGATAATGTTCAAGGAGAATTTGCTACTGGTGTTGGTAAGTCAATTAGATACACTACAAGTGCTGGAATAGTTACTCTTAATCATGCTGTAGGAGGAAATGTATTCCTATCAGGAGATCCTGTACAAAATAATGATGGTTTACATATCAAAATAAATCAGAAGAATCATGGTATGTATTCTCAAACTGGTAATGTTGTAACATTGAAGGGTATTGATTCAGATGTTCCTGCTACTCAATTATCTGCAGATTATGATTCAACTTCTACTGGTTCTATTATAGTTAATGATGGGACAAATTTTGCTGAATTTGAAAATGTAGGTGTTGGTTCTACTAACTTAGGATATGTTAAGTTGGGGAGTGAAATACTTTCTTATAGTGGAGTTTCTAACAACATATTAACTGGTGTTACTAGAGGAGTTGATTCTACTCAAACTCTGAGTCATAGTCAGAATGATTATGTGCATAAGTATGAACTAAATGGAGTATCTTTGAGAAGGATTAATACTAATCATACTACCTCAGATGCTACTGTTGCTAATGCTAAAGGTTTGGATTACTTTAATGTAAAAGTTGATATGTCTGCTAATGGTGTAGATAGATCTGTTGGAACTAGTCTTCCAAAACTACATTTCAATCAAACCAAATCTACTGGTGGATCACAGATTCTTTCTACTGAAAATATACCATTTGAAATTGTAACTCCAATAGTTCAAAATATAACACCACAAGGATCTAACCTAACAGGTCAACTTAGAACAATTACAGCATCTAGTATAGATGGATCAGAAGTCCCTTATCAAGATAAAGGATTTGAAGATATTAGTTTAATAACTGACAACTATATGTCAAGTCCTAGAATGGTAGCTTCTAGAATTAATGAGACTACATCCTTACCTACTCTTCCTAATAATAAATCATTCACAATGAGTCTATCTCTTTATGGAGCAGATCCTTCTGTTTCTCCTATTGTTGATTTAGATAGAATTGGGGTTATTCTTACATCTAATAGGATTAATAATCCAGTTAGTGATTTTGCTACTGATAATAGAGTTAAGACTCTAAAAGATGATCCTAATGCCTTTGTTTATGCATCCAAACCAATTTCATTGAAAGATGGAGCTACTGGAATTAAGATTCATATGGAAGGTCATATTAATATCACTAGTGATATAAGAGCATTCTATGCTATTATGGAAGATCCAAGTGATGAGTTAGTTTATCAACCATTTCCTGGATATACTAATCTATTGTCCTCTGGACAGATTATAGATCCTGCTAAAAATAATGGACTTCCTGATAAGTTGGTTCCAAAGACTGATAAGATAGCATACAAATCAGAGCAGGTAGTATGGAATGATTATGAATTTACCATTGATAATCTTCCAACATTCAGAAACTTTAGTATTAAATTGGTGGGAACTGGTACTAATCAGGCACAACCACCTAGAGTACAGGGTCTTAGAGTAATTGCACTTGCATAATATGAAAGTAGAAGGACACAGCAATCTCATAAGAGATGAAATTAGTAATGCTATTTTGAATATAAATTCATCTGAGTATAATCAATACCTTTCACAACGTGCTAAAAGAAAGCAAGGAAGTGAAAGAATAGATAATATGGAGAATGATTTGAAATCTTTAAAAGATGATATTAATGAAATCAAAACTTTACTAAGAGCACTATCTAATGGCTAAAAACACTCTTACATTTGATCCTAGTTCTGGTGTTGCATATGGTGTTAATCTCACCCTCAACACTGGAGCAGATTTGGATGCTGACTATACTGTAGTTGGTACATCTGGCACTGCATTTGACTTTACTGGATATACTGGTTCTGCTCAACTTGCAAAGAGTGTTGCTATTGGTTCCTCTGCTCATGCAATAAAAACATTTGAAGTTGGATTTACTAGTGCTAAAGGTGGTGAGTTTAGGTTATCACTAGGATCTACTGCTACTAGAACTCTACCAGAAGGTAGATATGTATATGATGTTTTAATTGGTTCTGGTTCTTCTGTTTACAGAATAGTATCAGGAGATGTGTTGGTTATACCTGGTATATCATCAGCACCATAAATAAACTTATACTAGTAAAGTAGATAAATGGCGCAACCTTCAACTAGATCAGAACTGATTGATTACTGCAAGAGAAAACTTGGTGCGCCTGTTTTAGAAATAAATGTTGCTGATGAACAAGTAGAAGATCTGATAGATGATGCTCTTCAGTTTTTTCAAGAAAGACATTTTGATGGGGTCTACCAGACCTATATGAAGTATAAGATAACTCAAGAAGATATTGATAGAGGAAAGGCAAAAACCACTGGAGTTGGTATTAGTACAACCACAGTAGATTCAACTATTGTAGGAGTATCAACCACATTCACATATGAAGAAAATAGTAATTATTTGGAGGTTCCTCCAGAAGTTTTAGGAGTTACAAAGATATTCCATTTTGATGGTAGTAACACCATTACCAACAATATGTTCAGTGTGAAGTATCAGTTATTCTTAAATGATATTTACTATTGGGGTTCTACTGAACTTCTTTCTTATGCAATGGTAAAGACATATCTAGAAGATATTAACTTCCTATTGACTACTGAGAAGCAAATAAGATTTAACAAGAGACAGGATAGATTATATTTGGATATTGACTGGGGTATGGTTACTGTTGGAGACTTTTTAGTTATAGACTGCTTTAGGTTGATGAACCCATCAGAGTATCCTAGAGTATATAATGATTCATTCTTAAAACCTTATGCTACTGCTTTAATTAAAAGGCAGTGGGGGCAAAACCTTTTGAAGTTCCAAGGTGTTAAATTGCCTGGTGGTGTAGAGTTGAATGGTAGAGAAATCTATGAAGATGCTGAGAAAGACTTAGAGAAGATAAGAGAGAATATGTCTAATACTTATGAACTTCCTCCTCTTGATATGATAGGCTAATGGCATTAAATCCTTATTTCCTACAAGGGTCTTCTACAGAGCAGAATCTAGTCCAAAGCTTAATCAATGAACAGATTAAGATGTATGGGGTGGATGTCTATTATATCCCTAGAAGATACATGACCAAGACTACTGTAATACAGGAAGTCATAGAGTCTAAGTTTGAAGAAGCAATTCCACTAGAGGCATATGTAGATACCTTTGATGGTTATGAGGGACAAGGTTCTCTTCTATCAAAGTTTGGTGTTCAGGCACTTGATGATCTAACTCTTGTAATATCAAGAGATAGGTTTGAAAATTATATTACGCCACTTATTAAGAATATACCAAACATAGAATTAGCAACTAGACCTAAGGAAGGAGACTTAATATACTTCCCATTAGGAGATAGGTTATTTGAGATTAAGTTTGTAGAGCATGAGAAACCATTCTACCAATTAAAGAAGAATTATGTATTTGAGCTCAAATGTGAGCTTTACAGATATGAGGATTCTGTTGTTGATACAGGAGTGGGTGATATTGATGATAACCTAGAGAAAGCAGGTTACATTGAGACACTTACTCTAGTAGCATCAGGAACTGCTGCAGCACTTACAACTGGTATTGTGGATGGTGGAGTCTCCTTTGTTACAATATCCAATAGAGGAGAAGATTATACCAGTCTTCCAAGAGTTGCTATCTCATCTGCTCCTGCAGGTGGAATTACTGCTATTGGTATAGCATCTATGACAGATGATATAGTTGATTATGATGGAGTTAAGTCTTCTAAGATACAACGTATTGATATAATTAATCCAGGTGCTGGATATACAGTAGCACCAAGTATAGTGGTAGTAGGTGGTGGAGGAGCAGGTTTTGCTGCTACTGCCACTATTAATGATGGCACTCTAGGAGTGGTTACATTTACTGGAGGCACTGGATACTCCACAGCACCTACAATCACCTTCTCAGCACCTCCTGGTGCTGGTACAACAGCAACTGCAGTTGCATATGTAGGTAGTGGTAATACAGTAGGTATTGTTACTCAGATTGGAATCACTAATGGTGGTTCTGGATATACCAGTGCTCCAACTGCTACAGTCACTGCACCTTACACAGGTGGTCAAGGTAACTACATCTTCAATGAAGTTGTTACTGGTGCTGCAAGTAGTGCTACTGGTAGAGTCAAGTCTTGGGATGCTTCTACAATGGAACTCAATGTTTCTATTGCTACAGGTGCATTTACAGTTGGTGAAGTTATCACAGGAAGCACATCAGGTGCAACCTATGAATATCAGATAGTTGCTGATACAAATGCTGAAGATGGATTTGCTGAAAATACACCAATACAGAGTGCTGGAGATGATATTATAGACTTTACAGAAACTAACCCATTTGGGATGCCCTAAATAATACACTAGGATTGTAACAATGTTTGAATATTTTTATCACGAAATAATGAGGAGAACCATTATTTCCTTTGGTTCTATCTTTAATAACGTTAATATACAGCACGACAATAGTGATGGTTCTGTAGTAAGCACTACTAAAGTTCCTCTTGCTTATGGACCTACTCAAAAGTTCTTAGCAAGATTGGAGCAAGTACCTGATCTAAACAAACCAGTTCAAATTACATTACCAAGAATGTCTTTTGAATTGAATGGTTTGAATTATGATTCTGCAAGAAAATCTACAACCACACAAACATTTTTAAAAGGTGTTAAGGGTGATAAGAGTACAATAGCAAAAACATATCTCCCTGTACCATATAACTTAGATTTTGAACTTAGTATCTTTACTAAGTTAAATGATGATATGCTCCAGATAGTAGAGCAAATCCTCCCATACTTTCAACCTGCATATACTGTAACAGTAGACCTAGTTGATACTATTGGAGAGAAAAGAGATATTCCTATTGTCTTAAATTCTATTACTACTAGTGATGATTATGAAAGTGACTTCTCTACTAGAAGAGCACTTATCTATACTATGAGGTTTACTGCTAAGACATACTTCTTTGGTCCTGTCAATACAGATGTTGCTAAGGATGTTATTAAAAAGGCATCTATTGGATACGTTGCTGGTAGTAAGACATCTACTCCAACTAGGGAAGTTACTTATAGTGTTGTACCTAGAG
>VTLG01003743.1_pt1 | contig 14689 bp, 37 predicted proteins | sample 4694571 | NCBI WGS metagenome assembly VTLG01 (sample SAMN12604809, study PRJNA352737) | marine metagenome | biome: ENVO:00000447; feature: ENVO:00000209|ENVO:00000569|ENVO:01000036; material: ENVO:00002151; isolation source: viral sequences binned using virsorter ...
AAGTTTTTGAAGATATAGAGGAATTTACCTTTGAAGAAGAAACCTTTACTTTTAATGAAGAACCCCAGTTTGAGATGGAAGTGGAGATGGAAATGGAAACATTTACATTTGCAGAAGAATTCGTAGAGGATTTTTTTATGGAAATGGATGAAGAATTTTTTATGGAAGCCGAAAGCATGGAATTTGAAGATGGACCAATGTTTGAATTTGTAGACACAGAAATGGAGGAAATATATGAAGAAACAAACGAAATCGTTGCAACATTCTTACCGATGGTTTCTGAAGAAGAGGAATTTTCACCTACGGAAACGTTCACGACGGAGACATTTGAAGAAGAAGTAATAGAAGAAGAGCCTATGATGACTGAAACTTTTCAAGAAGAAGAAATGATTGAAGAAGAGCCTATGATGACTGAGACATTTGAAGAGGAAGAAATGCCTGAAGAATCTACAGAAATGGTAGAAGAAGAAGTAATGGAAGAAGAAAACACTGAAATGGCTAAAGAAGAAGAGGTTGAAGAAGAGTCTACAGAAATGGTAGAAGCAGAGAATGAAGAAACGTTCGAAGAAGAAGCACAAGAAGAGAAATCTACTAGCGAAACTACTACAGCATCCACTGTTCAGAGCAAGAAGCTTGCCAAACAAAAAAAAATACAACAGAAAAAAGCTATCGTCAAAAATCTCGCTAAAATAATGGATAAAGTTGACAAGGACGTTAAGGATATTGCTAAAAATTTAGCTATCAAGAATATTATAAAAATGGAAGCAATGACAAGTGAACAAGCATCACTAGCCATGTATCAAAATGCAGTATTTTATAAGCCAAAAGACATATATTTAGATCAATTAAATATCTTTGATCCTAGGCAATTATACCCAAATACTAGCCTTGCAAGTTATATACAAAATGATAAGATCGAAATCAAAGCTAGAAAACTTAATGAAATTAATATTAAAAAACAAAGGCTTTTAATGGAACTGGAGGTACTAAAAAATGGTTAAGAAAAACAAAGAACTAAAGAAAAAACTTATAGAAGAAACTTACGATAAAATTGTGTCTGAAGGGGGTTCCCCAGGCCAAACAACTTGGGATGAACAGGCAGGAGAAACTATCCGGAGAGTTAAAAAATTACTGGCAAAAAAAGGTGGTGGTAGAGCATTTTATAAAGGCGGAAAAGTCTAATGGCTGAAAAAAAATTTAACATAAAAGACCAACTAGCAGGAATTGCTGCATTGATAGCAGCCATCGTTGCAATTGGTGGTGGCTTTGTTAAATATGGAGAAATTACAACTAAATTAGAAAATTTAGAAACAGCATCAAAAACAGTAGATTTATCTATTGTTGCTGTACTTGAAGAAAAAATTCAACAATTAGAATCTCATGAACATGAACATGATCACGAACACGGTCATACTAAAATATTAGTCAATGAAAAAGAAATTGAATTATTAAAAGTTCAAATAGAAGAAATTAAGGAATCTACGTCAAACCCACTATCAAACTAATATGAAAAAAATACTGTTAATATTATCATTACTTGCATTTACTTCCTGCGCTGCGATAGGACCCAAATGTACTTATACTCAAGAAGGAACTAAAATTTCTTCATGGATTTGGTTTACCAAAGAAGTACCTACGGATTTAAGCAAAGATAATTGTAACTAATGTTTAGTGACATTAACATCAAAACTGAAATAGTTAATGGAACATGTCCTACTTGTACTTGTGATACAATTCTAGTATCAGTTGCACGAGATCAATTTAGATGTATCACTTGTGGTACAGATTTAAGACAACACATTAATGGTAAAATTTCATACATTCCACATATAAATGACCCTAAACATATAAAATTCGAAACATCTAAAAATGGCTAAGAAAAAGCCGTTATATGGAGTTAGTAATTATAAGAAAGATAAGCCTAGAAAACGACCTGGACGTCACAAAAAGAAAAGAAATAAACATGAGAAAAGAATGGGTAAATATCGTGGAAAAAGTAAAAAAAAATAGTTGACAAATATCCTCTGATATCCTATATTACATTAAAGGCTCCTGGGTATGAGCCTTAATAATAACTGCCCACATAGAAAGATGAACATATTTTTTTTAGATAAAGATCCTAAAATCGCTGCACAGTTGCAGTGTGATAAGCATGTAGTTAAAATGGTGCTGGAGACAGCACAGATGCTATCTACTGCAGCACGTAAACGTGGTTTTGAGTTAGGCTATAAGTCAGCTTATCCAAAGCATCCTATGACGCTATGGATTAGCGAATCACCACATAATTACTCATGGGCCATAAAACACGGTCTTGCTCTAGGTACAGAATATCAATTACGTTATCACAAAGTACACAAATCACACGAAGTAATCAAAGAATTAGCTATGCTAGATAGTGGAGACGCTACACAAATGACCAAACCACCACAATGTATGCCAGACGAATACAAAACCGATGACTACGTACAATCTTATCGTAATTACTATGTAGGCGACAAGAAGCGTTTTGCACGGTACACGAACCGAACAACACCGGAGTTTATGCAATGAAAAAAGCAACAATAATTGCTAAAGGTGCATCTGTTAAACAGTGGTCCGATTTAATGTTAGAATTAAATTTAATGAAAAAATCATGGCATCGTTATGGTGTCAAAATAGAAGTAAAAACTCCAGGAATTAAAAAAATAATAAATTGGGGCACAAAGAAATATGATGCAAAGGAAAATAGATCAGATAGCTAATCTTTGGAATAAAACCAAAGACCCTAAATACAAAAATGAATGGTATAAACTAGTAGAAAAAACATATGGTCAAAGAGATAGTGTTAATACTTTTTCTAATAAACGGAGAATTAAGTCTACCCTCATTTCCGTTTGAAGGCACAGTGCATGAGTGTTTGAAGCATGGAGATAAAATGAGAGTCGAACTTGCAACATACAACCAAGAGCGTAATGCATGGTTTTTGAATGACGGATCAGGGACCTGGCAAGGATTTATTTGTGAATAATTTCTTTTTAATAGTATTTATGAGTCTTGGATTTATGGTAGCATTAAGTTTATTTATGCTAGTACACCTATCCTAAAGAGAGAGATAGGATAGGTATTAAAGGTAAGAAATCCCGCTTAACACAATTTTGACATATTGTCAAACTGTCTTTTCTTCTTTACACATAAACTGTGTATGTATGTGCCATTTATTAATTTCTGCTTCTGGCATTTTTTGTAATAAATCTACGGTATGTTGATATCCAAACATTGCACAATTTTTGTACGAATCAAAAGTTATGTAAGGTGTAAAAATACGTTTACAATCACCAGCTACACCACTGCACAACCACATAAAAATAATAAATTTAGTCATTGACTTTAAAGATTAATCTCCTATATTATCATCATTAATAAATGAAAGGAACTATGACTGACATAACAAAATACCGAAATGTTTCCCTAACTCACAAGACATACAAGACATTGATTGCTTTGTCGAAGGTTTTATTGCCAGAGGCAAAATTATCTATAAGCAAAACAATTGAAGCGTTAACTAATGAGAAAGCGAAAAAATTAAATGGTAAAATTAAAGAAATATAAAATACACAAAGCCATTTGTGATGTATGTAATGGCAATGGCTTTGTAAGAATAATAGACAACGAAGACCCAAAAGAAATTAACGTTCACCAATGTTGGGAATGTGATTCGGAAGGAGAATTTTATGTATATGAACCCAAAGTATCTCAATATGATGTTGATGATAACGATACTCGTAATACTGACAAGTTCTTGCACTAGTACGAAAGGAAACTATAATCCAATGACAAGTATCGTTAGATTAATATTTACTTATGGAAATTAGTGGAATTTACGCTGCATATATAGCAGGACTTTTTGATGGTGAAGGATGTGTAACTTATTCTAAAACACCTAAGAAAAGAAAAGGTAAAAAGAAAGATTATAAAACTTGGAATATTAGAATGGAAATATCTATGACTGATGAATCAACCATTAGATATGTTCATGATGTATTAAAAGTAGGAACCGTATGTATACGTAAACCAACTAAATCTTGGACTGGTAAAAAAACACAATGGCGTTGGCGATGTAGTCACAGAGATGCTTACTATGTTGCAAAAGTATTGTGGCCTTTTGCACAAACAAAGTTGCATAAGATAGAACAAATTATAGATCATTACACACCAGATTATTTAATGAATGACAAAGTAGTGAGTCTACAACAATACAAAGAGTCAATGAATTTAGAATGAAAGATGAAGCTTACATTATAATTAAATCAGAAGCTATCAATGAAAAATTAGATATGCATCCAATGTATAAAGCTAAAGATGCAACGGTTGTATTTAAAAATAAATATGGCAAATTAAATAAAATTGATGTGCCAAGACTCATTCGTGTATTTAATAATAACATTTGGCAACATAAAAGAAGTGTAAAATGAAAAAAGGTAGAAAGTATATTGAACCTATGACAGGTCGTGGTGATAAAGATGTTAAGAAAAGAGATATAAAAAAAATTAGAAAAGAAGCAGGAAAAACTTGGGACGGCGTATCAAGAGTATCCAATGATACTTACAGAGAACAATTTACTAAAATATTTGGAGAATGGAAAAGTAGTGAAGAATGATGTCAGATAAAGATATAAAAGAATTTCATGATTTTGATAAACTTAAAAGCATGAAAAAATCTAACAAATACAACTATTTACAGGGAAAACAGATCACGGACATGGATACCGGAACAAGGTTTTATGACTTCCAGGGTATGCGACTTCCAAGCGTGACAACAGTTCTTGCAAAGACAAAGAATCAGGAGTATTTAACAGCCTGGAAAAATAAAGTCGGACATGAAAAAGCAGAATCCATTAAGAATCTATCATCAAAGCGGGGGACTAGTATGCACAAATTCCTGGAGTCCCATATTCAAGGTATTGGCTACGATGATCTTACAACAATCGGACGCGAGGCGCGTCCCATGGCCGACAAAATTATTGAAATGGGTCTTACGCCTATTTCGGAATACTATGGTAGTGAAGTTATGCTACACTATCCTGGGCTATATGCTGGGAGCACTGACCTTGTATGTTTACACAATGGTTTAGAAACCATCGTTGATTTCAAGCAAGCCAATCGACCTAAAAAATTAGAGTGGATAGAAGATTATTTTATACAAATTGCAGCATACGCCATGGCTCACGATGCATACTACGGATCAACCATTCAACAGGGTGTAATAATGGTATGCACGCCAGATTTATATTATCAAGAATTTAAAGTAGAAGGTATTGAACTTAGAAAGTGGAAACATAAGTTTTTAAAACGATTGGACCACTATCATGAATTGATTTTTGATGAAAAAGAAAGAGCGAAAGTGGATCCTAAACTACTGTTAGAGGAATTTGAAAAGGATAAAAAATGAACTGTTGGCACTGTAACACAGAATTGATATGGGGAGGTGATCATGATGCTGGAGATGAAAACGATACTTATAGTATGGTAACTAATTTATCTTGTCCCAAGTGTCATAGTTTTGTAGAGGTCTATTACCCGAATGAAGAAACATTAAAGGAGTATGAACTAGAGTCTATTGATGAAACCTAAAGTCTATGTAGCCACACCGTGCTACGACATGATGCGAATCGAGACGTGTGTCTCATTGATTGATACATTTAGTACGTTAGGTAAACATGGCGTCGAATGTAAGTTTAAAACCGTTAAAACATCTCTTGTAACACATGGACGAAATCTGTTGACCGCAGGCTTTCTGAACTCGGGTTTCGAGTACATGCTCTTTATCGATGCGGACGTAGAGTTTAAACCGGAAGCGATCATGAGAATGTTAGTGCCTAAAAAGGATATAATTTGTACGCCGTATAGAGTTAAAAATGAGCCAGAAGTAAAGGAATTTGCGGTAAAGTTTAAAGATAAAAATGATATAAAGATATTACCCTGGGACATTGTAGAAATAGAGGAAGGACCTGCTGGATGTATGTTAATACATCGAAGAGTGTTTGAAGGATTGATGAAGAAGAGACCTGATTTGAAGATTAAGTTCAATGCTGCTACACGGAAAAAGATGAATGAAGAAATTGGTGCTGATAACGATGCCATTGATAAGTATATGTATAATTTCTGGGATACGACGTTTAATCTGGATAGTGGTGAATGGAAGGGCGAGGATCTTAGCTTTTGTTCTTTGGCCCGTGAAGAAGGATTTAAGGTATACGCGAATCTTGATTCAGAGACCACGCACCACGGATCATGGGGCTGGAAGGGTCGATTTGGTGATTATCTGGTTAAAGTGGACGAAAAAAGTGTTATTGATATAAATGAAGATAAAGTATAAAAGCTGGGGCGGTGTACGCGAAGAGTCGAAAGTAATCAAATATTTTGCTGATAAATGGTGCAGGGACAACGGATATCCCATTAAAAACAGGAAATGGGTGAATAAAAGTGGGCCTAAAAGTGTCCAAAATGTGTCAGAAAAGAGGCAGGGACAAAATCTGTATATGTATGGTAAAAAAAATAAAAAAAAATAAAAAAAAGTGCTCTGGATATTTTGTCTTTTTGTACTTTTGACCTAGAAGTGTTGGTATACAACAATAATGATGGACAAAATGTGTTAAAAAAAAGTGTACTAGGACAAAATATTTTGTCCTTATAGGCAAATCTCAGATTGCCCGCGCGCGAAGCGATTCATTTTCATAGATATTCTGATTTTTTTACCATACATATACAGAAATGGTTTGGGATATAATAATTAACATGATGACAGAGGAAGAGTTTTGGGATAAGTTCAATAAGAAGCACAATTCAAGATATTACTATGCCACGAAAAACAAAAAGAAGATTAAGCTTAAACCAAAACGTCAAAGACGTTATTCCTTATTCAAAGGTCAGAGTTGAATGGATAGATATTTTGAGTGATAGCGGTTGGGCTGATGATAAACAGTTTAACAAAATGAAACTAGCATACCCTGTCAATGAAGGTTGGTTATATAACAAAGATAGATTTGCTATTAAGTTGTTTGCTTCTTATGATCGGGATGAGGATGGGTCTTTGACTTTTGGGGACCGGACGATGATTCCTTTGGCTTGTGTGAAGAAGATGACGAAACTTCCTTAACCTCATCTGGTAATGCCTCAACTTGCTTTGCATTCAAAATCGGTGCGTAATCATCTAATATTTTTTTCATTTTTAGTTCTAGTTCTTCCTCTGATAGGTCCTCTAATTTGCCTGTCTTTATTATTTTTCTGTCTATATATAATCCTGCAGCCATGCCACGATTCTTTTCTGCATTTGTTGCAGCGGAGAAAGCGCCTTTCTTCAAAGCCGCCTCTCTAATCTTACCCAGTTCTGCTACGTGTCTGTCGTAAGTAACTTCATATTTTTTTAATTTTTCTTCTCGTAATGCGCCTATGTATTGCACTACCAATGGAGATAGTCTTGGATTTTGTAATTCCGATGCCTCAACACGTGCTCTTTTCTCACTATAGCCAGCAGCGATGGCTGCATCTGCACCTGTAGTTCTACCTTCGTTAAATACTATGTATTCAGCGAATCTCTTCTGCATTTCTGTTAATCTTTTTGGAACTCCCATGTTGACATTTTAAGGTAACTATCCTATATTGTCAATATGAAAGATGATCTTGAAAGAGCCGTTGATGCTACTTATGAAGACGAACATACTTCCAGACGTACGGTTACTATACCACTTAAAGAGTATGATGAGTTAAAAGCAGAACAATCTTTCATTAAAGATCCGTCCTTAATATCTATTATTGACAAGATAGAAGAATTAATAAGGGCATTAAGAAAACATATAATAAGGAAATGACAGAGGGAAGGTGTATTATGGCAGCTATGAAGGAAGACAGAGGAGAATTAGATTTAACAAGACAGCTAGAAGAAAAAGATAAACTTATACAAGAATTGCGTATGCGTATTAGAGATATGTTATTAATAAGCGAACAGCATAGAAGTATATTAGGTGCAGAGATAACTGAAAGAAAAAAATTAGAAAAAGAAATTAAAGATTTAAAAGTACAGATGTCTGAGTATATGAGTGTAAGAGTAGATAGTGCTCGTGAGTCTGGAGCGTAATGTTAGTAAAAGATTTGCAACAGTTCTTAGGAACGTTCACAGATAAACTTAAAGGCAATGCAATTAGTCATGCTAGAATATATGTTGAGAAGGATGGTTTTCTTGAAGACATTATTAGAATGGAAGTACAGGAGCACACCATAATTGGTCAGCCTGGTTTGAGATTAGTTTTAAAAACTCAAAAGGAAAAGAAATTACATATAGACGATAAATTAATTAAACCGTATTAGGAAGGAGTAAAAATGGAAATAACAGACGAACAAAGAAAACAAATTTTAGCATATTTATCTAAGAGACCATACGCTGAAGTGTTTACTTTAATTGCTATGTTGGTTAGTTTAAAACCTCAATCTAATGGCAAACCGAAAGACAACGTTACCTCTAAAAATTAGTGGGTCCAGAGCAGAAATTATACAAAAAACTCAAAGCATTTACACCACAAATTATCTGGAATAGAATTGAAAACATTAGTCTTCCGGGCATGCCTGATCTGTTGGGCTACAATAATTCTGGCACATTTTTTACAGTTGAATTAAAAGTAACGAAGAGTAGAAAAATTCGATTCTCACCACACCAAATTGCATGGCATGTGCAACATCCTAAGAATAGTTTTATCTTGGTCCAGGTCCTTGGTCCGTGTACCACGAATCGTTTTCAATTGTTTCCAGGTTCAGGAATCTTGGCGCTTGAAGCTTCAGGCTTGAAGCTTGAACCTTTTTGCTTGGGGCTTGAAGCTTGTGGCTCATTGTTCAATGAGCTTGGAGCTTGAGGCTTGGAGCTTGAGGCTTGTAGCTTACGCATCTCTGCGTAATATTTTGGATGTCTAAATGTAAATGTCATTAATGCTTGCCGTAACTAACATTCTTAATTGATTTTGTCCAGCAGGCTCTACACGTACGACACTTGCCGCCCTGATTAGGAGCCGGACAACTAGCGCCTTTAGTAACGACTGATGATGTATGAGTCCACGCCGTTGGCGGTGGTCCGTCAATTTTAGATCCAGACAACCTTATAATAAGATTGTCTGGAACTTCTTCAGGAGATGGAAGGTAAGATCGTTCTTGTGTAGGCAGCCAGTGCTTCGTGTTTGGTGTTTGTCTACATACTTCTAAAATTTTGGCCATGTGCTTGTCACTTTGTACATCACCGGCATCATGCCATCGAAACCATTTTTGTCTTTTAATTTGTGATACCATAGCCGTGACCCATGAGTCATGGACCAGACTATCCAGTCTGTAATACTGTGCTTTTTTAATTGCTGGATATCTTATATAATTTCCTTTTAATGCATAGCAGCCGTAGCAAGGCGTGCCTTTAATTTTGCGCAGCTTTGCGCCAGTCTTACAGGCCCACGCTGGCAGGCTGTAAGATAGGCCCGGCATTTTAGATGTCCGAGTCATGGATCCTGTAATTTTTTGTGCTTCTTTTACTTTCATATGTCCCTTATAATCCTATTTTATATTATTGTCAAGCTTGGCGCTTGCAGCTTGAAGCTTTCTTTTTCTTTTTTTTATTTGGCCAGGCCCTTTCGGGCCTGAACCGGAAACTTTATTTCTTTTTATACTTAAGAATAAAAGTTTTATTGACTTGGTTGGATGCATAATTGCAGCCAAACGCAAATCCTAGCCATAACAGACGTCTCTCTTCTGGCAAAGAATGAGAGTTAATAAAATCCGCAGCTTCTTCCTGTGTCTCGAAAGTTCTGAAGAGATTACTAGTAGTAAGTTTAACAGACATAATTACTTTATATCAGGGATTTTGTAGGAGTCAAGCACTTTCTTTGCTTGCAGCTTGAAGCTTGTAGCTTTTTCCTCGATGCTTGCTGCCCGTTGCTTGACGCTTAATTCTTTAAAAAACTTTTCACAGCTGGCAAGATATGACGCCGGCAGGTGCTCATGCGACGTCATAAAATAGTGTGTTAGGTCGTTGTGTTTAATTTTCTTCATTTTTCGGGATAGGGTCTTATTTCCCATGCTGAAAATAAAGTTTTCTTTTTAACTTTATCAGTACAATAACATAAAAGCATACCATATTTTTTAATTACAGTGTTGATGCTGCCAACTAAATCTTCAATGTTATCACTTTCATTTGTATCTATTTTAAAGTTTTCAAAACCACTTTCAAAATAGATTGGTTTATTTAGTTTTTTCATCTTTTTCCTTTCTTGGTCAGGCTGGCAACCCGATATTTAACGTGGTATCGCCACACATGCTCACCAGCTTTGGTCTGACCAATAACATCCTATAACATCCATGAATCATTGTCAAGCTTGAAGCTTGACGCTTATTATTTTTTCTATTTTATCTAATTTTTTTAATCTTTTAGACACATATTTCATATCTTTAATGCAAACATTTACATCATCACCATCGTAAGACACTCTTTTAAAAAGATCCTGTAGGTACATATCAAAATTACTTAAATCTGAGTGTATTGTTTTTACAAAATATTCTTTCATATATTCCTTTCATAATTCCTGATCCCTGATCCATCGCTACTTGCCTATAGAACTTAATAAGGACGTCCGTTTCACAATGGATCAGGGATCAGTACTACCCTTTCGTTTGTTACATAGACACTTATTAATGTGCCAGCATTACTGATTTAAATCCAATATATCATGGGACAATTAATAAGCAACAACTTTATTTAAATAAACTTCTTGACATTAGTGGGATTATCCCTTATACTTGGACGGTGGCTGGGGATGGTGGTTAGTAGTATAAACAATGCAATCATAAGTTGAATTTTTTTGGCTTGGAGCTTGTGGCTTCTGGTAGGTCTCACCCAGAATTATTCCTAGCGCTGCCGCGCATCGCATTCAAGACCAATGGGCCACCGGAATCTTAATTATTTTACTTCTTCTACGCTATCTACTTTTAGATTTTCTTTATAATGTTCTTCGGCTTCAGAAAAATCTATTTCACCTTTGTGAAATTTTTCTTTGGCATCGTTGGTGTTTTTTGCTTCTACTTCAACTGTTTCATAAACATCCGAAGAGAAGCCTATTTTATATGTTTTCATAACCATACTATATAGGATAATCCTATTATAGTCAAATCACATAATGTTACCAAATATTACAACTACTTTAGAATCATTCTAAACTGATCCCTGATCCATCAGTATTAGCTGGAACGCGTCTAGAACTCCAGTAGCTGTTACCGCCCAATGGATCAGGGATCAGTTCTGGTTCATAGCACGAAGACGGACTAGTGTCGGTGTGACGTACTACAACCAGAAGTTGTCCCGAGACAGTTATTATTAAGGCTCATATCTCAGGAGCCTATGATCCTTTATAATCCCATTAACATTGTTTGTCAAGTGTTATATAAATTTATTTATGAAAAAAAAGAAGCAAATTAATACTTGACATTATATCCCATTTATAATAGGATACCTTTATGCAAACAAAATTACAATCACCAATAATACAGTTTGCAAAGGTGTCGGTGGGAGATGTGATTAACCCCACCGAGCCGATTAACATACAGGAGAAAATATGAAACTAGCAGACACAACAATGGAAAGTGGTTTTTCATTTCAACAAGAACTACTTTTACAAGCACTAGAACGACAAGCCCTAACTGGAAGATTAATGACTAATCCGAGAGTGACAGGATTTACTTCTTTTGCTAAAGCTGTGCTTAATTTTATCGATGATAAAAAAGCGCCTAAGACTTGTAAGAACTTATATAAATATCTTTTAAATAATGGATATTATGATAAGATTGAAACAAGACTAAACACTCACAGAAAGGAAAAGTAATGTTTGGAAAAGATAAAAACTCAATTTTGTACACACACTTAATTGTTAAAGTTCGTAAGTATAAAAATCAACAACCTTATTTTAGTTTGTATTCTGTTCCAGCGATTGCAGATCAAACTAAAGCAAAGGATACAGTTGAGAAATTAAATTCTTTAGCTGAACTTGAAAACAAGGATGGATGGCAAGAAGAATATTATTCTGTTAATATGACTTTATAATTAACTATTGACAATGTATCCTATCAATGATAGGATACATTATAACTTATACAGGAGAAATAAAATGGAAAACAATAAAACATTTACAATCACATTTACAAAGTTAAATGGTGAAAGCACAACAAGAAAAGCAAAATGGACAGAAAAGTGTCAAGAGTTCGTTGCAAATGCTGGACATAAATGTCTAACTTTTTTAGACTTAAATGCAACAGAAGAAAAAGGAAAAGAACAATTCAGAATGGCAACAGATAAAATAACTCCATGGAGTATTAAATGATTGCAAGTTTAATCGGAATATTGGCTGGCTTTATATTATTAATGTTAGGTTTAATTCTTGGAATACACTCAGAACATACAACACTTGGTTTGTTGATAATGTTCGCTGGACTTGTATCAATGCTTAACTTTTTACCTCATTACAAGGAGTACAAAGATGAATGAGGGCATGGAAAACTTAAAAGAGATTGAAATGTTAGAACAATCTATTGACAACGCAAATAGATTATTAAAGATAGTGGACAAGCTAGAAAAAAGAATTGCTAGTCTTGAAAAAGTTTTAGCAAGCCATGCTAAATGTATTGGAGAACTAAGAAAAGAAAACAATGAGTAAATAAATACTTGACACTGACAATGGATAATGTAGGATAACTATTATGACAGAAACAATTAAATGGGACAACAAAGAATATAAGATGCCTTTTGATGCAGATTATACCAAACAGAAAGCAGATAAATTTAAAGAACTAATTATTGTTCGTAATAGATTTGGCAACGAACCAGCTACGTTGCCTTGGTTTGCTGTTGCTGTGTATGATGTAATTATGGGCAGTGAACAAACACAGGATTGGGATAGCCATCGCAAAGGATTGGATTGGTTTATCAAATACTTTCCTAAACAATACATGGTTTTATTAGACTAACCATCAACCTGTAATCAAGGCGCTAACGCGCCTTGATTTATTCAATAGAGGTACCAAACACAACTACAACGCGAATTTTTTTGCGCCCCCCTTACACCCTTTTTTTAAAAAGGGGTCCCACTACTTCAGGTTGTATTGCTTGATTTAGAGAGTTAATGCTGGTAAAAACGTTATGAACATCTAAAGTGATGCAAAAAAAATTTTAAAAAAATGAATTTAAACCAAGTAGACGTTAGTAAACTGCCTGCAGACGTTAGAAAGCAATTCAAACAACTTCAGGTCATGCATGCAGAAAGAAAGATACAGAATAAAGCTAAAAGTGATTTTTTAAGTTTTGTTAAATGTGTTTGGCCCGAATTTGTTGAAGGCGCGCACCATAGACACATTGCAAAAAAATTTAATGATTTGGCGACAGGAAAAATTAATAGATTAATCGTGAACATGCCTCCAAGGCATACTAAATCAGAATTTGCGTCCTATCTTCTGCCATCGTGGATGGTGGGCCGTAATCCAAAACTCAAAATCATTCAAGCAACGCACACGGGTGAGTTAGCCATAAGATTTGGTCGTAAAGCCAAGCACTTAATTGATTCGGAAGACTATGCAAAAATTTTTAAAACAACTTTACAAGAAGATTCGAAAGCTGCAGGAAGGTGGGAAACTGCTCAGGGTGGTGAATACTTTGCAGCGGGTGTTGGTGGAGCCATCACCGGTCGTGGTGCCGATCTATTAATAATTGATGATCCCCATTCTGAGCAAGATGCCTTATCTGCTGGTGCATTAGAAAATGCATATGAATGGTACACCTCAGGTCCACGTCAAAGACTTCAACCAGGCGGAAAAATCGTTTGCGTTATGACAAGATGGTCAACAAAAGATTTAACGGGCATGCTACTCGCTCATCAAAAGGAAGCGAAAGCTGATCAGTGGGAAGTGGTCGAATTTCCGGCAATCATGGAACACGGAACAGAGACCAAACCCGTTTGGCCAGAATATTGGAATTTAGAAGAGCTTGAGAAAGTAAAAGCAACGCTTCCAGTTGCAAAATGGAACGCACAGTGGATGCAAAAGCCAACTTCTGAAGAAGGAGCCATTATAAAACGAGAATGGTGGCGTAAATGGACTTCTGATACGATTCCACCTCTACAACACGTCATACAATCTTACGATACGGCATTTATGAAAAAAGAAACCGCTGACTTTTCTGCTATTACGACTTGGGGTATATTTTTTCCAGATCAGGACTCAGGAGCTAATCTTTTGCTACTGGATGCAGTAAAAGGTCGATACGAGTTTCCTGAACTAAGACGAAAGGCACTAGAACAGTTTAAATATTGGAATCCAGAGTCGGTTATCGTTGAGGCTAAGGCATCTGGACTGCCATTGACCTATGAATTGAGACAGATGGATATACCCGTAATTAACTTTACGCCGAGCAAAGGAAATGATAAACATGTTAGAGTAAATACGTGTGCACCACTTTTCGAATCTGGTATGATATGGGCGCCAGATCAAAAATTCGCAGAAGAGGTAATTGAAGAATGCGCAGCATTTCCACACGGTGATCATGACGATCTAGTCGATTCTATGACTATGGCCGTAATGCGCTTTCGACAGGGTGGACTTATAAAACACCCCGAAGACTACAAAGAAGAAAAATCAGCGCCTAG
>VTLG01006453.1_pt1 | contig 14689 bp, 18 predicted proteins | sample 4694571 | NCBI WGS metagenome assembly VTLG01 (sample SAMN12604809, study PRJNA352737) | marine metagenome | biome: ENVO:00000447; feature: ENVO:00000209|ENVO:00000569|ENVO:01000036; material: ENVO:00002151; isolation source: viral sequences binned using virsorter ...
AAATCCCCTTTGGAACAATTCTGCGCCAGGATCTGTTGAACTTTGTGGTTTTTGTCCTTTTTCTTCATCTTCTGTCATTTTTTCCCTTTCAATTTTTTAAATAAATCCCACGTAAGGATTTTAAAATCATTACCATCATCTTCAGAATATTCTTCAACATTATCTGAATCTATCACCGTTTTGTCACTCAAATCGGGCATAACCGTAACCGTCCTAGTCGCCATTTTCCGTTCCCTTCGATAATCTCTCAATGAAATATTTGCAGCAATCACCAACATAACTGCAAGTGGATCGAAAACAAAGATAAGAAGTATAATTATCCAACGCACGGCCTCTTCAAGTTGCGAGTCATTTACTTCATCATATAACATGCTCGCCACATAACGAATGGGCCCAACCTCCACTTCTGCAAGGTTCACTTTCGTTTTCAAACCATACTTCTTATCGGTAAGATCATCTATTTCATTTTCTAATCCTTCAATTTTTGTTTTCAGAAGAGATGTCTCGTTATCCATCTCTCCTATTTTTCTCAAACCTTTACTGATTGCACCAAGTTCTATGTACCTTTGAAGTGCATCATCCAGTGTATCAAGTCGGCCTTGGTATCGTTGTATCTGTCCAGTTTTTTGTTCTACTTTGAGATCTATTCGATCAATTCGTTCTTCTAGTAATAAAGTAGGACTTGACTGTTCAATATGTGCTCTTGATAAGAATCCAAAAATTCCTAATGATGTAATAAACATCAAAACAACCACCGACAAGATAAAATAAAATCGGAGTGTTCTTGGACTCGTTTTCCAGTTTGTAAATGTCCATGATGCAACAACCAATTTTCCTATTTCAAGAACCACCCCCATGACAGCAATTGCAAGTTTGGCTCCTGCAAATATTGCCATTAATCCGACTATTGAATAATAAGCTGCAACCGTTGAAATTGCAAGTGCAACCAATAGTGTTAATAACCCGAAAAACATTAAACATTATCCAAAAAACTCTGACAAATCTGATATATGTTCAGTTTGCCATCCAACCGAATTCATGACTGAACTCATAGGTTCAATAAACGATTTCTGAAATTGTTTATCATAATCAATATATTGTTGTAATTCAAGTTCTTTCGGTAATTGATTCAATATAGCAATTACTTCTCCACCAGTAGTGTTTTGTTTCTTGAGATATGCAAACTTGATTTTTTCTCCATCCTTGATAGTAGGATAAGAATGTAATAATTTCTTGTCCTTCAAGAGTTTATTATAAAGCAATGCACCCTTTACATGAATAGGAGTTCCCTTCTTGTAAAGATGTGCTGCATCATGATACTTAGTTATACCCCGAACTGAACGTGGAAAAAAGATATCCTCTGCATCTAATGTCTGAAACTCTTTTCTAAACTCATCAATATAATTTATTGCATCATCTTCTGTACCATTCATGATAATCTTGAAAATGTGTTTCATCTTATCTTTACATGCAGCCGGTGTCGAAGAACGAATTGCTTCAATCCCCATAATCTTGAGTTGTGGTTCTTCGTAACGAACACCTTCTGAATCATACACATTCATGATATAACGTTTCTTTGCAGTCCAAAGAGCACGATCAGCAAGATTCTCTCGTTTCATAACCATCTTCTGATCAAATGCATTCATATACTTTGCAAGTTTTTGATAGGATTTGTCTATGATTTTTTCCATTTGTTCAGAACAAACTTTGTCCAAAAAATCAATCACTTTATTTTTATCATCTTCTTTTCCTTCAAATACTTTTTTTACTAAATCATCCATACAAATATAAACGGAATCTGTATCAACTGCTACAACAAAATCCTTATCTTCTTCAGTCTTGAGAAGAGAGTTAAGATATCGATTAATTTCCTTCTCAATCCATTTAATCGATAACTGGCCCGATGTTGTAATTGCCTCAGCAATTCTTTGATCAAAAAATCTAAAATGTTCATTCCCCATAGCACCAAATGCAGAATTCAATGTTATCTTTAGATTGTGCTGCATATTGTTGTACTTGGAAACTAAATTTCCTAACTGGAATCTTTTTTGCGTGTCCTTTTCTTTCTGCAACTTTTTCTTTGTCTCAATCATCATACCTTTGAACTTCACACGATTATCATATATTTGTTGCATCATCTCTGGCAGAAATCCTTGTTTGTCTGTACGATAAAATTCATTATTTGGAGTATAAGTAACTTTAAACTCTTTCAAATTTAGAGATTGAGTTTGATTCATTAAACCTTCCACTCCAGGCCTTGCATCTTTAATTTCTTGTAGTTCTGGTGGAAGTTCATCAGTGATCAACGTTTCTGGACTTACATTGTATTGCATGATTAAATGAGGATATAGAGAATTTAAATCAAAATTTACAACCCAATCATGCGCTCCAAGAATTGGTTCTTTTACATATGCACCTTCAAATTCAGATGATTTGTGTGAACTTCTTTTAGGTGGAATAACAACATTTTTCCTCAACAAATGATTATAAATCAACGTATCCCACATCCGAACTTGTCCAAATGTATTTCCATAATTGACTTTACAAAGATATGCTAATGAAATTACCATCTCAAGCAATTTCATTTTTTCTTCTAATTGTTCTACTAATTCTACATCTTTTATGTTGTATTCAATAAATTTCTTATAATCATTTTTATGAAGAAGATGTAATGTTCCTTGTTCAGAATAGTCAAGTTTACGTTCTCCCAATTCAACAAATGCAATGTGATCAAGACGATAAGATTCTTGATTAACAAAAGCAAACTTCTTGTAAAGTGCCAAATAATCAAGAGTTTCTACACCATAGATTTCATATGTTTGAAGTTCCCGACCACCCAATCCATACATCGTATATTCACGTATTCTTTTCCAAGGAGAAAGTAACCGATACGGATTCCTTTTTTCATCGAACATTCTTTTAGCACGATTCACCAAATATGGTATATCAAAAGTGTCGATATTCCACCCTGTTACAATATCTGGTGACTCTTGATCCCACATCTTGAAAAACTTTTCAAGTAATGACCGCTCACTTGAACATTTCAAATAAAATACATCATCACGATTATGTTGAAATTCCCCACAACCAAATACATAACAATTTTTCCCAATCTTGAGAGTAATTGCAGTAACTACTTCACTTGCATTTTCAACACTTGGAAACCCATTCTCTGAGCCAACTTCAATATCAAGATATGCAATTTTTATTAGAGAAACATCATAATTGATATGTTCTTCTGGAAAGTATTCTGCAATAAAAGAAAACTCATACTTATCATTGCCATAAATATTGAAGTTGTCCACTTCTCTATATTTACTGATAAATTCTCGACACTCTTTCATTGTACCTGGCTGGATTTCTCCAACTGGTTTCCCTTCAAGAGTCCGAAACTTGGTTTCTTCTTTGGTGGGAATGTATAAGGTAGGATGATATTCTACACGATCTTTAAATCGTTTACCATCTTTGGAGATACCACGGAATAAAATATTATTGCCAAGACAGGATACATTTGTATAAAAACTCATTTATTCTATTTTATCAAATTTATGGATTTTAATATAATCAACATTTAATTTATCTAACTTAGTATAACATATTAAAATGTGTTTGTCAATCCAATTCTTTTTTGCATTAAATTGACCTGCGACAAATAAAAATTGCAGATATATTAACCACACATACTTCATACTCCCCCTTATTTGAGAAGACCTTTTTTATATTGTGTCTTCCCGCCGACTCTTAGTGCAGTCAATGTATTTTTACGATTGGTGCCGTCTTTTTTATATGAACAATGTACCCATCCACTATTCGGATTTTTCCCATCATAGAACTCCAAAATAAGTTGATCAAAATCTAAATTTTTAGCAATCCATGCTGCAAGATTTGGATTTGAAATTCTACTTGATTCAAAATCTGCGGCCTCACCGTTGCAATGTTGACTTGTTTTAGATCCGCCCACTGCTTTGTTTAATGCAGGAGAACGATAACCACTATTGACACGAATGGGCCCAAATTCATCTCTTACTGGTTGTAATATAAAATTACAAAGATTTACCAAGTTGATAACATGTTCTCTTGTTGCATCGTTTGAAACACCAATCCTATCAGCAGTAGAACTTTTTATCATTTCTGGATATGAAAAATTCTTTGTCAAATATCCATTATATGTTTCTGCCATAATATTCCTTTATTGTTTAACAATATCAAATGATCCAGTAGTTGGATCAATTTTAAGTTTGATTGTAATTTCCAGAGGCAACAAACTACCATCTGCTTTAATTACAGGAAGTTTTCCTTCAATTGCACCCATTAGTGCTTCTTTTGCAGTATTGAATTTGTGGGTTGGATCTTCCTTGATGACTTTATCTAATTCTTTTTTTGCTTCTTTAGGAAGTATGCTGTCTATCATACTTTCTACATGATCTTTCGCTAAATCCTGAGCCTTGTCCATTACAAGACCAGAAATAACATTGAATAATAATACTGGTAACATAATTTTTCTCCTACGAATAATTAAAAATAAAAAACCCCCACTAAAGTATATATTCTCTAGTGGGGGAAAAGAAATTATTTCTTTTTATGTTCAATCACATTTGGTGTGATGATTGGAACAATTCGTGGTTTCTTTTCTTCTGGAACCACTTTTTCCAGATTGATGTTTAGAAGACCGTTCTTGAATTCGGCTCCTTTGACAACCATGTCATCAGAAAGAGTCCATGAACGAGAGAATGACCTTTGGGCAATCCCCCTATGTACATACTGAGTAGTATCAGTATCTTTGTCTTCCTTTGAACGAACTGAAAGAGTACCGTCCGCCACCTCTACTTCAATGTCATCTTCTGAGAACCCAGCAAGGGCCAACTCAATGACATAGTTATAGTCATCTACTTTTCGGATATTGTAAGGTGGATATCCACTGTTTTGTTGTGAACCAGTGGGAAAATTCATCAAACGATTGAACATAGAGTCAAACCCAATGGAAAGACCCATAAAACGTTCTAAATCGCCTGCTGTGAAACTTGAATGTTGTGCTAATGTAACCATAATGCCTCCTTATAAAAGCGAGGTTATCAAAAAATCCCCCTATCTATAGCACTAGACTAGGGGTAGTTATACGAGGCCACCACTATGATGCACCTCAATCACGCCAACCTTCTCTATTGAGGAAATGTTGACAGCGATGTTTTAAAACAATCCAAATCAATTTTATTAGTGAATTTTCAGTATAGCTTCCTACATCCTTCACTAACAATTTGTATTTTGTTTTCATAATTATTTATATTCCATTTTCTATGCTGTTCTCATATCATAATGTTTTATTCTTATTATTAATTATAACAAATTCTTAATACATTGTCAAGTCAATTTATTTTATATCTTCTGTTTACGTGACGAATCTTTGCTTCATCGTGATCATGTATATAAACTTCTTTAATCGGCCCGTCAATATAACGATCCCAATAGTCAAGAAATCTTCCTATTCTTGGATAATCGGGTCTTTGATCATCTGTCTGCCACATGAATTCATTCACAAGGTGTGGAAAATCTGGAATATAATATACTACTTGTACAGATGCGACTGTCCATTTTTCGATAATATAAACCAAAATTATCCCCTTCCAGTTGACCCAAATCCTCCATCTCTATCTGTCTTTGTCTGTGGGCGATCTTTTACCTCTTTTAAAACACAAGGTTGATCTTTAAATAATTCACCCTGACAAATACGTTCATTGTGTTTCACATAATTTGTAAATCCACTTATATTCACAATCATTGCAAAAACTGGTTCAACATAATCCCAATCAATGACCCCGACATTATTTGCTAATGTCAATCCTTGCTTGAGTGCAAGGCTGGATCGTGGATATAATCTAACCGAATAACCGTTTGGTATATCAAAAACGAGTCCAGTTGGTATTAGAACTCGCTCATGAGGATTGACTTGTACTCTTCCGTTTTGTACTAATCTAGTTTTTGTTTCTATTTCTTCAAATTGATTTAAATATACTTTTACTGGTTTATCTTCTTGTAAGAAAGAGTACAAGTCAAAACATGCAGAACCTTCCGTAGCACGATAAGGTTCTTTTACTTCTGGATGTAACTTATAATAGAGTAAATCTCTACTCATCGTTAGCATCAGAATCCCTCTTATTTCCTATGTTGTACTTAGGAGTAAGATCCCATTCGTCCTTTTCTTTAAATGACAAGATTTTTAACTGACTTAATGGCACAGTTAATTCTGCTGATTTATCTGATTCGACAAGAGAAATCAACTCCCATTCAGCAAGAAGATTTGCAATAGTATTCCTTCGTGCTTCATCATTTTCTGAAAAATTAGTTGTTTTTCCATCTAGCGCAAACAACTCTTTAAAATGTACAATATAATACCTACCCTGCTTATGCAGAATATGACATGATTGAAATAAAGTTTTTTCTTTTCTAGATGCAATCCCGATTCGTGTAAGGGTTTCTCGTACCTTGAGAAAATCATCGGGCTCTTTTAATTTCACTTCAATCATCGCTTGGATGATAGCTTCGCTCATTTTGTTCCTTTCAAACCACCTGTATCAATTCTTTGTTTAATAATATCCAGTTGCGAATCATCGAGCAACGTTGTGTAATCCCTCGCTTTCGCATAACTGCATTTATAATATTCCTTGATTAATTCAAGGATTCCATTATTTTCACGTTTTAACCATTTTCCGTACCGTTTCTTCGGTCTGATTATATTTAGAAAAAAGTCGAATTGAAGTCTTGAATCAAGGTGGTTTTGAAGGTTCATTTCATTTGCATATAATACCGTATCATGATTAAAACTTAGTGCCCGATTTATAATAAATTGTTTATACTCCTTCTCGAGCTCAGGAGTTTGATCCATCAGATTAACTTTTCCATGATTAATCTGTTTTACAAAATCAAACGGGCTCATACGAACTCACATTCTGCCATTAATTCGACAAGACAGGCCACGAGATTTACTTCTTGATCTGCAACAAATGCAGATTTATATTGATAATCTGCAATGATTAAAACTGCTTGCGGAATAGAAGATTTTTCTAGTACCTCATATAACTTATCATATATTTTACGATAAACTGTTGCTGGATCATTATCTACATTTGATACAACCCATTGGCGCATATTATGGAAATTCTTATCACGCAATGCCGAAATCAATTGATTTAGATTCAATTCTCCAATAGTTGCAAGAACACCAGAATCAATTTCACCAGAAGTTGAATACCGTTGCAATTCATTAATAACTCGGCGAAAATCTGGAAAGTGTTTTTGAATAAGTACTACAATTACATCCTTATTAAATACAATATTTTCACCTGTTAATATATGTTCACATCTATTCAAGAACTTTGCTGCAATTTGTGGTTTCTCTTCCTTTTTAAGAGTAAAATCCACAACTGCACATCGTGAATGAATCGGATCTATGATTCGATTTTTGTAATTACAAGTGAAAATAAAAGAACAATTTTCCGCAAATTTCTCAATAAAGTTTCTCATTGCGGGCTGGACTGAATCTGGATTCATATAATCCGCCTCATCAATAATCACAACCTTTCTACCACCTCTAATAGAAATAGTAGAACAAAATTGTGTTAATTTGGTTCGTAAGGTATCAATCATTCTACCTTCATCCGAACCATTTATTATTATGTAATCGGAATTTGTTTGATCACAGATTGCTCGTGCTGCAGTTGTCTTACCAACACCAGACGGGCCAGTGAACATGAGATTTGGAATCTTTTCATCTTTTACAAGATCAGAAAGTGTTCCTTTGATTGAATCCGACAAGATGCAATCATCGATAGTGGAAGGCCGGTAATTTTCCACCCATAACAAAGATTCTGTCATAATTACCCCTCATAACTTGAATTTTGTTCTAGGGCAATCCAATATTGAAGTGAATCTGATTTTCTTCTAAAATGTGAAATTCGTTTAGATGAAAGGGAAATATCATAATCTCCTTCCATAATTTTGTTTAGATTTTCAGTTTTGAAAATCATACGGAATGTCTCATCAGCCACTCCAACTTTAGTTGAAAATATGTCAGATGAGACATTGGCTGTATCAGACACTACAAGTTGTATGTCTGTACCATTTCCTTCAACAACAACTTCTGGAAGTCCTAAAGTATTTGCTGCATTTATGGTTTTCTTAAATTGATCCTGAGATAATTCAAAACCAACTTCCGCATCGGGAAAAGTAATATTCTTTTCAGGAGGTGTTTGAAACATGGAACTACTCCCACAATAACGATATGTTGCTTCATGATTATCATCAGAAATAACCACCCCATTATCCGTAAAATCCAATTCTGGATTTTGAAATAATGCCAAGGTTCCCAAAAACCGACTCAATTCATAAATCGGAAATGTTCTTGGAAATTCTTCTTCAACCTCAACTGAGGCCAAAATTGTATTCAAAGGAGAAACCGTTTTAAGTAGTTTCCCTTCACGAAATTCTATGCTTTGATTAATGTTTGCATAGTTTCTCAATAGATTAATTGTTTTTTCACTAACTTTCATTTTTTATTCTCCAATTCACGTTGATAAAAATTATCATGTAGATATAACATAATAATAACATAATGAACGACCTTTGTCAAGTCGTTTCTATTAAATCCGCCCTTCTTTCCATATCTCTGAGCATACTTAATAATATTACCAATGCAAAACCCTTCTCCATGTCCTGCATCGGCTATAAATTCTGTTGATTGTATTTTGTTTTGAGCGTAATGTGAAATATAAGTAGAATCAATAGCATCCCAAATTTCTTTCAAATATTTTCCCTCATCAAATACATAATCAACTTTTTTTCTTTCTTCGTTTTGGTTTATTGATGTTTCTTTTTCTTTTTTCATGACCACTCACTTTCGTTTCTTTGTCCATACCATGTGCTGCATATTCAAGATTTGCAAGACTGGCCATTGAACCAGCAAAAATATACGAACCCATATGCCCAATTTTCATCCACGGGCATAACCAAATTTGATATCCTAATCTACGTACAAACTGACAGAAAAAATAATCTTCTGAAAGATACCGATTACTCTTTCCAGAAATATCGCCCAGATATGCATCAGAATCTATTACAGTATCAAAATACGCATGTATGTCTCTATCACCAGTAAAATGTTCAGAGCGATTATGATCTGGTGTATATGCAAATTGAGGATATGCTTCACGAAAATCATTGAATACTTGTTTCTTAATTAACATAAACCCTGTACCGATTTCCAAAACATCAACTGGTTCACCCACTTGAATTTTGTGCGTATCTTCTACTGGATTGAAAACATAATCACCAGTATATTGCTCTAATACATTTGGATCTTCATCTGCAAGTCCACTATCGACTGCATTCCGAACTTTTTCCCAAGCAATACATTTCTTCGGATAGGGGCCACCAATGACATCTTTGTCCAGTGCGGCCAAAGTAAGTACATCATTTGGATCGAAATGAATATCTGCATCAATGAACATGAGATGTGTATAATGACTCCTCATAAATTCATCACATAGATAATTTCTTGCTCGTGGAATTAAGGATTCGTTGAAAAGATAAAAAAACTTAATATCCATTTCATATTTGGTTGCAAGTGTTGCTAGATCACAACAAGCCTTTGTATACATTCCACAGCACATTCCTCCGTACATTGGTGTACAAACCATTATCTTTTTTTCACGCAGTTCTTCAACTCCAATTTTTACTTCCATAATTTCCCATCATACATGTTAATAAATTTATTCAATTCCATTCCCCAAAGTGGTGGCAATTTATCCACTTCAAAATGTTTTTTTATTTTGTTGTAATTTTCGTAAATGTCATAATTTATATGACCACCTTCTTTTCCACCATAACGAATTTTCTTTGGAATGATAGTAGGATTTTCTGTATTGTCTATAATATATCCTAATTTAATCCATGGCTCCAACATCCAGAACCACACACATTCACAGGTAATATTTTTGCATACTTTCTTCACACTATCTACAATCCTTAATACATCATCATATTCATAATGATCAATTGACAAAAAATTACAATTACCTATGTATTCATTTGCATCACAATTTATGATTTCAATTTTGTCTGACCATTCTGTGCCAATATCTTCATGATACTCTATTACTTCTTTAAATTTTTCCAGAACAGTCACTTTTGTAACTTCTGGTTTGGATGCTATCCATTGTTCTCTTGTTCCAAATCCCAATCCTGTACAAATAACGTGGCCGTAAGCCAAATAATAATGAGAATAAAATTGAGATGCTTGTCCATGTCTTTCATCTAAAACCATCCATTGGATACCATCCATTTCAAATCGCCAAACAGGAAATGGATAGGTACGTTTATCATACCAAACACATATACCATTTTTATCATACGACTTAATGGTTGGTGGAATATATCCTAGTTCTTTTAATTCGTTTGGAACAGTTTCGCTAAACGTGGGTTCATTCATAATCAGCACATACAGAAATAGGAGTTAGATAATTTACCTAACCCCTATTCTTTTATTTAGAACGGTCTAAAATCTTCGTTTTCTTCTTCTTTTTCAGTTGATTCAGAATCTTCACCTTCTTCAGAAGGCATGGAAACTTTATCATCCAGTTTGGAATAAAGATCCATGAAAGTTTCTTTGGTCTGATCATCAAACCTTGCAACACACATTGCAATCGCTTTCATACGATCTTTGAAGATCGAGAACGCTTGAACAATATGAACCAGACGGCGAGTGGCGATAATCTCATCAACTCCACCATCATAAAAAGTTTTACGAATCAAATCCGCCCAATCTACCAGTTTCCCAGCATACTCTTCATCCAGACAATTAAGAGAAATCATCAATTTGTTGATAATTTTCTTTTCAACTGAAACAGAAGGATATTCTTGTTCAACCGTAATCGGAAATCTTTCAAGGAAAGCCTCATTCAAGATGTTGGTTCCAATAAACCGACCATCTTCTGAACCCTTACCTTTGGTGTTTGCAGTCGCCATGACTGAAAAACCTTCTTTCGGACGAACAATCCTTCCCTCTTTTTTGATCAAGAGAGGATTTCCTTCCAGAACAGGTTGCAGACACATAATCTTGTTGGATGCAAGGTCAACTTCATCCAGAAGGAGAGTTGCACCACGTTCCATTGCAAGAACAACCGGGCCGTCCTGCCAAACCGTTTTACCATCAACCAATGAATAGTGACCAATCAAGTCATCTTCATCAGTTTCAATAGTAATGTTCACACGAAAAAGTTCTTTCTTCAATTCAGCGTGAACTTGTTCAATCATCATGGTTTTTCCGTTTCCAGAAAGACCAGTAATAAAGACAGGATAAAATTTACCAGATTTTTTGATGGTCTTTACATCATTATAATGACCGAATTTAACATATTCGGACACTCTGGACGGAACATAAGATTCCGATACATTTTTAGGGAATTCAATGACATTACTTGCCATAGAAACTTCTTCCGTTTTCATTGCAGCAGTAGAATTAGTTGCAAGTGAAACCATATTAGATTTTTCAGAAATTTCAGTTGCAGTCGATACTACATTTTCATTTTCCAAAACCCCATCTATGCTGGGGAGTTTAAACATTCCCTTTCCAACCTTGAAAGGAGAACGTAGAAACCAACTAGGCCAACCTATATTATGTGTTTCTTTACTAAGTTTAAAAACATCTGATCTAGAAAGGACTCCGCCTTCACCAAATTCAGTCTGTGCTAACTTAACAAAATTCTTTTTTGCTGGGGTCATATTCACATTCATCATAACAAATAATCTCTATTAAGAGGTTCACATTTGGAGAGAAGTCAATCCTCTCTCACTTTCATACTTATATTATCTCACATTTAGAACAGAATGTCAAGTTTTTTACGCAACTTTCTCAATAAATGCATTAAGAAGAATACGATTTTGCAACTTGCCTTTGGTGTTCTTCCTCAGTGCTCGGCGAATTTCCGATTTGGAAGATCCGGCCTCAACTTTATCCATATGATCAACTTCATCTATTTCAAGACCTTTGGTGTTGATGATGTAGAGTTCATCATATGCAGTTCCCGATTCGATCATGAACTTATTTTTACGAAATTCGGAAATATCTTCTTCAGTAGGATAACGATTTATAACGTAACTCAAATTACTAGCACCTCTTCTTCCACCACCAGAAGTCAGGAAAAATCCAAGAAGATTAATTCCAAGTGACTTTTTAAGTGCAATCAAAAGCATGGAAGTCATTCCATCTCTGGCCCTTCCTTTATCACTAGGATAAACTCTCATACGAGTGGCAGGATCATCAATATGAAGTGATTCACCGTTAAATCTCTGTTTCTCATTGTTTGAACCAAGATATTCACTACATCGATTACTCTGACCATCAGTCAAAAATACTGCATTGACAATCTGTGCTCGGGACTTCATTTTGAATTCTTCAATCACACTCTTTGCAGCAATAATTGTATCATCCAACGGAGTTCCACCAAGTGAATAATTATTAGGCATTCCATAATATTCATGTCCTCTGCTGTAATAATGATTATATTGATTACTATAGCAATCTGCAATCATAAGAAAATTTCGATACGCATCATTCAATTCACGATTTCTCATACGTGAAGAAAAGAGATTTACCAGACGAAAATTTGTACCGACAATCAGATCATTTTTCTTATAATCTGCAACCTTGTTTCCAAGTGCAGTACGATCATAAGGCATCGAACTATATGCCTGATGCATTCTATCATTTTCCTCATCTTTCCAATCTCGATAATGATCAGAGAAAGCATAAACTTCAAAAGGAATCTGAACTTTTGTGCAAAACATTGTCAAGTTAATCAGTTGTTCGATTGTCTCTTTCATGTAATTGTGCATGGAACCAGACCAATCAATGAACATAACCATACCGTGATTTTTTCCTTCAGGAAAACTTGTGATCTGCTGAAACAGATTTTCACTGTACTTGTATGCATGAATCTTGTTCATGTCAAGAGTTCCTTTTTTGGAATTATATGCACGGCGATGAATATCTGCGGCTTTCTTCATTTCAAACTCTTTGGCCATATAACTGACCATTTTGTCATTGGTTGACTTAAACTTTTTCAGAAGTTTAATTCCATATTCATTTGCACCATCTTGACTTGCATAATACTTGTTGCATTCTTCAATAGATTTCTTATAATCAACCACAATTGATTTGGTATTAATTTTAGGAAAAGTCAGATAAAGAGGAATTGAAACTTTATCACTCATATCTGCCAATTCTTCTTCTCTCTCACGAAAGTTTTCATCAGTAAGTGACCGTGGCCCGGAAACCATATCTTCACGATCTCCAAAAGCATTTCCAACTCCACCTTCAAAACCATCAGAAGTGGCGGTCTTTGAATCATCTGTTTCTTTCTTATCATCAGAAGATTCATCACCAGAATCAGAACCATCAGTCGAATCCGAACTATCTGCATCACTTGAAGCACTTTCAGAAGATTCTTCACTTGATGAATCAGATTCTTCTTTTTCTTCATCTCCAGCCGAACCAGAAGCACCATCTTTTTCAGAATCCTCTTCTTCAGAACTATCACCAGACATATCTTTCATTATTTCATCTAATTCATCCGAAGTTTTTTCCCATTCTGTACGTTCAGATTCTTCAGATTCTTCAGATTCTTCAAATTCATCTGAATCAGAATATTCACCAAAATCACCGTAACTGTTGTCAGTTTCGGATTCATTTTCTTTACAGTAATCATACAGATCATCACAAACTTCAACTACATCTCCAAACGTTTCAGTTCGTTCAATCTTTTCAACCCACTCTCGTTCTTCATCAGAAAATTCGATTCCGTAGGAAGTTCCGGCTTTAGTATATAGATTAATACGATCAATCAAACCAAGATCATTGACATCCATATTCATCTTTCTCAGTCCGAAAAAATCTTCATTCATCAGTTCTTCATAACCCTTCAACATATGTTTGCGGGCACCAGCGAACTTTCTCTTAATTTTCTTTTCGATTCTTGCATCTTCTACAACGTTCAGAAAAGACTTGTATCCCTTTCCTTTTTTATTTACAGAAGAATGCCATCCATCTTCAGGAGTCCAAAGTGCGTGACCAACTTCGTGGGCACAGAACAGATCATAAGTATCTGAACCAGGCTTCCATTTGAGGATAGGTAGGTACAGAACACGATTTTTTACATCGAATGCTGCAGTAGGAATTTTCTTGTGTTCAACAGTAATGTTCTCTGCTGCCATCAATTTGGCAAGAAGTGATTTCTGTTCAACTAAGGATTTGGTATCTTTCATAATAATTTTACGCTGAAAGGGTTTCTTTCTCAACTCTTTACTTATATTATCTCACATTCAGAGAAGAATGTCAAGTTTTTTCCGAATTTTCTTCAGTTTTTTCTTCAAATTCGTCTGATACGGTTTTTGCATAGTCGCCCGTACCATCATCCAGATGCTCATATCCAGTAAACGAAGCGCCCGTATACTTATCTGTTATTTCTTTTCTCAATTTTTTGAGGGATTTCTTAGTCATTTTGACTCCTTTCTCACTACAATTATATTATACCACGAAACAAATCTGAATGTCAAGTTTTTTTCACGTTTCATCTAGAGTAACCATATCTTTTGTGAGTTTGGTTTTTGGTACATTACTTGCAATCCAGCCGAGAAGTTG
>VTLG01012165.1_pt1 | contig 14688 bp, 24 predicted proteins | sample 4694571 | NCBI WGS metagenome assembly VTLG01 (sample SAMN12604809, study PRJNA352737) | marine metagenome | biome: ENVO:00000447; feature: ENVO:00000209|ENVO:00000569|ENVO:01000036; material: ENVO:00002151; isolation source: viral sequences binned using virsorter ...
TGGCTGCCTCAAATTCTTTTACTGTCATGTTTTCAAAACCATTAGTAATTTTCAATATTTCATCTAAAATTTGTTGTTGTGGCATTAGTGCAACTGCATCATTGTAAGCCATTTGTGCAATTTCTGCTTCTGTCAATATTTTTACCTGTGCTTCAATATGTGCATCATATTTTTCTTGCCAATTAAGCAATGATTGAAATCCCTCTGCTAAACTTACAACAGCACCTGATACTTTTATTATTAGTGGTGCAAATGTTTCACCTAATGCTTCTGCTGCATCACCTATTGCATTTTGCATAGATTCCAATGAACCTGCTAATGTTTTAGATTGTTCTGTTGCTTGTCCACCAAATACATCTGCTATATTTTCTGTTAATGAATTTAATCTTTCTGTTGAGCCAACTGTTCCCTCTACTTGAATACCATATCTTGATAAAGCATTTGTTGATGAACCAAGTGTTTTAGATACTAAATCTGCTGCTGCTGTTAAATCCATTCCTTTTGCTGCTGCTAAATCAAGTGTTGCCTTTGTTGCTGCTGCAATAGCTTCTTCTTCTTTTACAAATGAACCAATTAATGCCTGTGCTTCTATTATTGCTTCATCACCAAACATTGTTGATTTCTGTAATGCTGATGCTTGTTTTAATAACATATTAGAGGTTCTTCCAAGTGCTACCTCTAATTTTTTCTCTGCTAATTCTTGCCTTGCAAAAGCATCTATTGATGATTTTATTCCACCTAATAATGCCCTGCTTCCAAAGTATGCTGCTGCTGCAATTCCTGCTTGTTTAGCAAGTCCACCTAAAGCACCACTTACACCCTTAATCTGTTTTTCAGATTTACCTGCACCCTTAGTTTGTACATCTATAATATGCTTATTTACTGCCATTGGAATCCTTTGCTTTTAAATGGTTTAATTCTTTTTCTATTAACATAAATTCATCAATTATGTTTGCTGGAGTATCTATTAGGCTTGGATATGGAGGACAATTAAAGGTCTTACAATAGGAGTACTCTTTTATTCTTTTTTGTACATTTTCATCCAATAAATCTTTTGTATTACAAAAATAAAAATGTTCTATGTATAATGTTTCCCCTATTGCACTAATGTTTTTCTCCATAATTTCATCATAACAGGCTTCAAGTTCTGTATATACATCATCCATTGACTTAAACATTTTATGCTTACCAGTAACTGGACTTAATGCTTTATAAGGAAATCTAAAGCCATTATCTCCATTGTTGTCTAATCCTTTATAAGAAATATGAATATTTATAAAAAATACTATTTCTTCACTTTTTTTTTATTGACATGATTAGAAACTGCAATAGCAATCTGAAATATCTCATCATTTGAATAATTGTTTATATCATCATCTGATAATTCAGTAGCCATTCTAAATATATCAATAGCTGGACCAAACATACCTTCTTTGTTGTTAAAAAACTGATAGAGTAAATTATTTAATTCTATTCTTTCACTTAGATTAAATTCCTTTACCTCTAATTTGAAGGTTTTTATACCTTCACCTTTAATGTTTAACTTCATATCCTCATCCTTTTATTATTATTTATATATATATTTATATATAAGTGTTAAGCAAACCCTTATTTAACAGTTAATTAAGCCTTAATTATGCTGTTTTAATACTTACAATAGTGCTTGAAGTTGCACCTGAATATGTACAAGTAAATGGGATAGTTTGTTTCCAACCATCATCATCCATACTTATGCCAGCAGAATCAATAATACATTTAGGTGCATCAATTTGAAACACATCACCTGCTGATAAAGCTAATGCTTGTGGTGTAGCCATATCTGCATCTATTGCTTCTAAACTTTCAGCATCTCTTTTACAAGTCAATGAACCAGTAACTTCATATCCACCAAGAGAATATCCATGTGGTCTAAAGTTATTATCATTATCAAATCCAATTCTATTAACAGGTCTTGCTATTGCTAATTCAAATGAATATAATAATAAATCTTGAGCATTTAATGTTTCAACTGTTAAATCATGCATATTAAACATAGTTGTTTGGTCTGATATAGAAGTATTTGTAGCACTTGTAGATTCTATTGTTAATGCTGCTTCTGTTGGCTGATAGCCAGTTTGGAAGGTAGCAGTACACATAACTACACCACCATTACTTGTTATATCACCAGACAATGTTAATCCTGTACATATACAAGATGTAAAATAATAATCAGTTCCTACACCTGCATGAGCAGAATTTTCAAACCATAATGTTACTGGAACAGCATTACTTTGTCCATGTCTAAAATCTGTAACAGAAGGCATAGAACCTATTAAAGTGTTTGTTCCATCACCATCTCCAAATAAAGTTAAACACACTCTATTTATTGCTTGTGCAGTTCCATGAAATGTTATAGAAACATCAAACATTCTATCATGTCTTTGCCATTTAATCATATCATCAGATTGTGTAAATGCACCACTACCAGTTCTTGGAGGTGCTACACTTAATGAATGTTTATGTATTTCATCAAATGAATAATCTGTTACAGGCATTTCAATAGTTGCACCACTATCTTCATCACAAGGTGTACCCATAGTAGCCTCTGTACCAATTATTACCCTTGCATTTTGTTTTGTTTGAAAGGCTGTACTTAAAGCCATTATTCTTTACCTCCTTTTTTGGTATTTTTTATTTCTGTTAAGTGTTTTTTTAATTCTTGTGGAATATCTTTATTCCATTCTATTTCTAATCCTGCTTTTAATAACAAGTGTGTAGATGCAGATGCTAATGAATTAAAATTATCACTATCATCTAAACCTAAATAAGTTACCTTTGCTTTATATTTAGCCATATTTTTCCTTATCCTAAATTATTTAAATGTTCACAAGTAAAATTCCAAGATGTAGCAAAGTAATCTTCATATCCTTCTTCTACCTCTATACCTAATTCATTATTACCACTTCTTAAATTGTAAGCAGTAGTTGAATCTGCTAATGATAATGTTGGATTATCATGTATTAGTGCTTCTAATATACTTACTTGATTCAGCATATAATCTTGAAATTGTGCATTATTTCTATTAATAAAATAATAAATTATATCTATGTTAAAAGTTCTGTGTTCAGATTTACTTGTAACATCACCTTGCTCTGACCCTGTTGGAATCAGCCTAATAAACTGATTAGCCTTACTTTCTTCATCAAATCCACTAAATACTGGACATTTCATTTCAGCCTTAATTTTACTCTTTAAAGCCACAAGTATGTTCTTCCATGTGTTAGTATATGTAATCAATTATCTAACCATTTCAATAGTAGCATTGCTTTTATTTGTTTGTTTCCTATGACTACCATATACTTCTATTTCCCATATATCACCATCTGTAGCACTTGCACCTTGAAATCTACCATATAAACCACCATATATATGCTGTAGTCCACCTGTTATTTTTTCAGTTGATGTTGTTGCACCAAATAATTGGTCATCAGAAAGATAATGTACTTTGAATGTACCAGTACCATAAGCACCAGAATCTTCTATTTCAACTTTCAATAAATCATAATGTTCTCCATTATATTGTCCACCAAGTTCTACTATATCCATAGTACCTGATAAGTTTCTATATCTTATAGAGCCTTTTTTATCATTAGCATCTACCTCATGTGATAGTTTATATATACCATCATTTAATTTATCTAATAATCCAGTTCTTTCTGCATTAGTAACTAAAGAATAATAATAATCTGCTTCTTCTGAAGCACCTTCTTTTGCTCTAATAAGATTTGATGCTGCAATATAACATACAGCTTTAATTATAATTGGGTCATATTCTTCAGCTATTGATACACTTGCTGTATCTATATCAGTTTGTTTTATTTTTTCAAGTGGTGTTGAATATCTTGCATCTAAATAATTATGTAATTCTAATGAAGCATCTACTAATGTTTGATTTAAAAAACTTTCAAAATCTACACCAGCTTCAAACATTTGCTCATTGATTGTAGTTGAAGAATAATTACTATTATAATATTCTACTTGATTAGTTCCACTTGCATAATACCATTCTCCATTGCTATCAACAGCACCTGAAGATGATTGTGCTGCTGCAAGTTCTTCACCATTTACAAATAGCTGTGATACATATCCACTATCTCTAAACAAATGAAGATTGCCTGATGTTAAAGTTGGAAATATCTGAACTTTACTATCAAAATCATTTACTCTATTAAAGTATTTTGTTAAATCTGATATTCCTGCATATTTAAAATTAGTTGCCATATTTTTATCCTAACACTATTGCTTGAATTGTAGCATCTTTTCTTGGATTAACACTTCTTGCTTTTATTTCTCTTATTGAATTATACTGATTAGCATAATATCTAACACCACCAGAATGAGCAGAATGTGATTGTCCCCATATCTTAAACTCAGCTTCAGGAAAAGCAGCTAAAGTCCAATTTAGATGTCCTTTTTCATAATCTATTTTTCCAATTATTCTATCTAAATATCTTAGATTTCCTTGCCCATCATCAAAAATAAATGATTTTTCATTTAATACTGCTATACCAGTAACTGGGTCTGTTATTGTTTCTTGTGGCATTGTTGCTGGTGGACCAAAACATATAGTATCAGTTGTTCCACCACCATGTGGAGTACCAAGTAAATCTGGAACACTGCTTGCTAATGCTGGAAATCTACCAACACCAAATGGAGTAGTGCCAGAAACATTTGCTATACCTATTCTTGTATCTGAATTATTGCTATTTGATGTAACTCTTACATCACCATTTACTAAACCAATAGTTACTGATTTATTAAGTAAGCCAGAACTTGTAGTTTTAGTTTGTGTATTAATTGCAGCTTGTATTTTAGGTAATACTGCATTAGGACCACCATTAAATGTCAAATCTGCTGAATCTGTTGTAAATGCTATTGCTGTTTCAGATGATACACTATCAATACCACCAGCATTATATTCATCACATATTAAATGAAAAGTATATGCAGTTGAAGCTGCAAGTCCTGTGTCTGTTGAAGCTGTAATGCCACTTAATCCCCAATCAAGGAAACCACCTTCTGTGTAGCCTATTTGAATTGCAACACTTCCTGCTACTAATCCATCAACAGATTGGTCACCACCAGTTCTGGCATATCCAAAATAAGCACCTCTTTGAGAAAATTTCCCATCTTTTGTACTCATGCATTTACCTGCATCAAAAGCCAAATGTTCATTACCAAAGAAATAAAACAAAGCATCATCATCACTATGAGCAACATCAGCTGAACCTAACAAACCTCTTTTAACAGTTATAGTGTTGCCAGAAACAGATTCAACTTCCATTACCTCATCATCTATCATTATTAAATCTTGAGCCTTAAACCAATCACCATCATCTACATCTATTGCTGTTTCACCAATAGCAACTGCTTCATTTGTTAGTTCTGCTGTACCACCACCATAAGTAGTACCAGTTATTTCTGCTACTGCTCTAAATTCATTTCCACTATTAATTGCACTTGGCAATATTTCAATATCTCCAACACCTGCATTAGCAGCAGATTCATAAGGGTCTGCATCAGATGAAGAATAGCTTACCATTCTTGAATTAGGTAAATATATGAACTCACCTGCTGGTAGTAACATACTCATACTTCTATCTGTTACTGCACCACCACCACCAACATCTACTGAATTAACCACATCAACACTACTGCTGTTTTTCCAATCTTGCATAACTATTAAAACCTCTGCTGCAATGTTTCCAGTATTCTTAATAAGTATAGCTTGTGCAGATGCCATAGTTCCTATTCCTTTAGTAGCAGAGCCACTTACTATTTGTACAAAAGCATCATTTGAACTTAATTCCTGATTAATGTTATAAACTTCTGTATAGTTTTTACTTATATTGCATGAATAGCTGTCTTGTGCATTTATTGTTAAATCTGTTGTAAATCTTTTTCTTGCCATAATTCTCCTTATCCAGTAATATGTGCTTTAATTGTTAATTGTGCTGTAATATCTCCAGTACCATCTTCATTCTCCACAAAAGCCATTATAACTTTACCTGATGATACAGAAGCACTATCTATTGTTAAAGTATCTGTTTTAATTGTAGTATTAGTAGCACCCATAACAGAACCAATATGTGCTATTAAAGTTCCATTTGATAAATCTCCATAATTTGTAGATGTATCAATATCATAACTATATATATGAAAATTAAGATTTTCAGCACTATCACACCTTGCAATAACTCTTACCTCATCAATAGATATATCATCCATTATGTACCAATAACAAGGCAATAATGCCAATGTATGTGAAGCATGAGTAGAAACATCAAAAGTAGTAGCAGGGTCTGTTCCAGTACCACCAAGTGTAGATGTTGCCCAATCAGTACCACTATCTGAAAACATCATATTGTTTGCTATCATTGGTTGATGATTGCTTTGTGTTGGACTATAATCAAATACACCAAAATCCTTATAAATAGTATTCACATGAATACCATTTGCCTTTACATAATTGTTTGTAGTATCTACCAGAAGTTTACTTGTACCTGAAGCATTTTGAACATCTAATGCTGTTGTATTATTTGTAGATGATTTAACTAATAATGACCTATCTGATACCTGCAAAGCAGTTGAACTTCCACTACCAGTTTTTACTTGTTTTAATGAAGTGGTTACTCCATTATTTGAATTATCAACATAAGCAATATCTTTATATGTTTCTGATGGTGATTTTCCTGTCAAACTCATTAATTTTTACCTTTATTTGTAATATAATATAACATATTAAATCTTTTTTTATACATATATTTTATTTTATGTTTTTAAATAGTTGATGATAAATCAGCTATAAAATAACAAGTTATCCACCATTCAGCACTACTGCTTGTTTGGTCACTATCTAATTGAATACTTAAATCTACAAATTGTCCTGCTGTTATAGCATTAGAGCCACCACTTGCAGATGAACCTAATCCTATTGTACCATTAAAATCTGCTATTGCATTAGTATGTGCTGCACCACCTGTAATATCAACATTATTTTGATTTGAAACTCCATGATGATTTGTTGCACTACCATCATCTATTGCCCAAAAACCAACTTCAATAGTTGCTCCAGAAATATCTTCACTACACTTAATACAAACCTTTTGTAATGTCATATTAAATGGTGCTACAAATCCTACATTTTCAGTTCCATTTGAAGATTGTTCTGTAAGATTATTAAATGGAATATAATGCTGTGCAGTACCTACATCATCTTGGAATTGTGATGTTTTGACAAAAGGAATTAAAGTTTGAACTTCAGCACCTTTTAATGTCAATGTATTAGCATCTAAATTATTAATTCTAACTTTATTTTTAGATATTTCAATAGGTGTAGATTCATTCCCTACTTTTAAAACCTTGTATTCATCTTCCAATGAACTATCATTTGCAAGGGACACCATGTTTCTTAGTATCCCTTGAAATGACTTACTTAAAGCCTTTTTTATTTCCTGAATTGACATTACTTAAACTTCTTGATAATAGGCTTTATTTTTTTCCACAATTCATCATCTTTTTTAGATTTTGTATTCTTAACTATTAAATCACCAATGAAAAGTAATACTGCTTTTCCACCTTTCTTAGCAATCCATTTACCAAGTAATACTTTTACCATTAGTTATCACTCCTTAAACCTTTAAGTAATCCTTTAAGTGAAGCACCAAAAGTATTCTCAATTAAGTCAATGAAGTATGGCTCTATAATTCCTTGCCAATGCTTCTTGGTCCACTTCCATTTGGACAATCCAAGTGTCATTGTGGTCCCAACCCAATATGACATAGTTTCTACCCATGAATACAAATCTTCATTTGGTAATTTTTTTAGTAACCATAATGCTGCTGCACCTGTACTTCCACCTGCTATTAAGTTTATATTATTAATTAAAAAGTCCATTAGTTTAACTCTCCTTTATCTATTAATTCAATGTTATCAATCCATGCTTCCACCACTTCTAATCTTTGAACCAAATCTTTATACTGAGATTCTTTAAATACTGGTGGATGTGAATCTTTATTTAAACAAGCAACCATCACCTCCAGTTGCTCTATGTATCTTCCTTGCTTATTAATTGCTTTCCACAATATATCAATTTTTTTATCTGAAGTCATCCTTATTGAGTATTCCTTTACTTATTAAGTATATGCCACCATAAAATATAGCCATAAATCCTAAGCCAAATAATAACAATTTAATTATCACTACAATTATCCCATTTCTTTAAATCCAACATTGGTAGAGGCTTCTCTATCATGTGGTCCTTTAGTTTTACATTCTGTATTGACACCTTATTTCCACCCTTTATATATGGTTTGCCATCATTACAACCAACCTCATAAACAAACATAGTTGTCTTCCATAATGATATTCTTGTTATTCTTGCTGGTCTTCCATCAAATATTACAGTATCATCAACATCTAAATCTGGTCCCCACATTACCTTCAAACCCTCTATTGCAGATTCTATTGTACTTTTTGCCATCAAAAACACAAATCCAGTTAGGATTATCCAACTGTATTCCCCAATAAAATTCTCTATAATCTTTGTGTCCATATACTCCTATCATACTACTACTTTAAATATTGTTGTTCCCTGATTAAGTTTATTATGACTTTTAGCATTATATGCTTCTAATGACTTGTCTATATCATACATATCATCATCATAGTTTTGCAAATCAATTTTAATACCATCTCTATTTCCATTATCATAAAATACATAACAATTTTGAGATGCCCTACCTGCTAAGTTTAATGCTTTCTCACTATAATCATTAGCACCTACCATGCTACTACTTCTTGAAAAGTTATCACCAACTCTTGCACTATGAATGTGACCAAATATAACATAATCTACATTTAATCCTCTTGCTTTATATCTTCCCATTATTTGTGTTATACTGGTATCTATTCCTTTTTTAATAGAGCCATTGCCATGCAATACTAATAAGTTCTGACCTGCTACTTCAACTATTAATTCTGTTGGGTCACCATTTATAAAGTTAATATCACTATCTTTAAATAAATACTCCAATGTTTTAAATATAGTAAAGTCATAATTATCAGAAGCTAACATTTCACTCCATCCCCAATCTTTCTTCACTCTACTCTCATTGCCTGTGACACTACATATAGATACATTAAAATGTTCATTTAATTCAAGTATTATTTGTTGAAATATATCTACTGCTAAAAATGTTGCCTTTGCTCTATTAGTTGCCATAGATAATAATTCATCCAATCTTCTATCTGAATTAAGCAAGTCACCTGTTTGTGCTATAAGTATATTGCTTATAGATTGTGATTTAAAGTACATAATTGCCCTTTTAACAAAGTATTTACATCTTTTAGATGCAATAGTAAAGTCATAAGAGTTATGGCTTAATTGTACTAATTCATTAAAATGAACATCACTAAACTGAATTACACCTACTGCACTACTTGTTCTTTTATGTGATTTAGTTAGTGCATTTAGTTTATAATTGTCAAAAATCTTTATTAACTGCTTATTGTATTCAGAGATAGCATTTTCAATCCTTGCATATTCTCTAAATGCTTTTCTTTCAATTCTTGTTAAATCTTGGTAGGACTGCTTTTGTTTTGCTAACTTAACATTGGATTGGATAATTTCAACATCATCAGGTTGTAAAGGATGAACAGTTTTACTTCTACACTTTTTGCATCCATACCTTTGTCTTCCTGTTTTATCATCAAATCCTTGTTTAATTACTTGACTACTAAAACAATTTGGACAAACAAGGTCCATATATTTATTCCTTTATAAGATACCCTAAAATACTTGTAATTAAAAATGTTATAGTTCCACCCACACCTTTAATCCAAGAAATACTTTTTTCATTATCCCTTACTCTACCATTAATATCATCAACTCTTTTTCTAATGTATTCTAAATGGTTAATAACTAAATCTGTGTCTTGTTTATTCATTGGCTTTTATAAAATGTTCTATTGTCCCTGCACCAAGTTCTGTGTTGTATACTCTTTTCCAGTATTTGGCTTGTCCTTCAATATCATCCCAGCTTGGTATTGGATGTCTATCCCTTCTGTATTTCAATCTACAAAAGGCAACCTGCAATGCTATATTGGATAATAAGCTAAACTCTAAATCATTCCCTAATCCTAATCCAACTAATTTATCTTTGAGTTTTTGTCTGTAGGCTACATAGTTATCAAGTGTGTCTTGTGCTGTATCTAACTCTACTTGAAAGAAACCTATGGCTGGACCATTTCCCATTTGTCTTAATGTTCTATATCCTGATTCAGCCATGCCTGTTCTCATAACTAATGCTAAAGCATCATCACTATAACAATCTAACTTATATAATACTGCTTCAGCAATTTCTTTTACATCATCTATTAAAGGCACTACTATCTTTCTATGTGAAATATAAACTCATAGTCATCTGCTGCTGTAGTTGGTGTTCCACCAGATATAGCTGAAAAATAAACAGATGTAGAATCACTTTCTGCTTGTAGTAAAAATGGTAAGCCTTCCCCATTTCCTGCTGTATCACCATTCCTTGTTGTATGAATTAAATTATTCACAAGGTCCACAGTATTATCAGACCAATCAAGTTTTACCACCCCTAAAGGCTTTGCTGCTTTTGCAAGTGCATTTGTCCACTTACTTCCAGAGCCTACTGCAGCATTAACTGTTCCAAGTTGCTTTTCAACCTGCATAAACACAATGTCCATATCATTTGCTGCATCATCTTCATTTAAAACAGTTATTCCTAATAACTTAGAACAACCACCATTACCTAAAACTGCATTTGGTATTTCTGCTGTTGCAAATAGAACATCACCTGCACCATAAGCATCTGTTGATAATGTAGGTGTTACTCTTATAACTGTGTATTTACTTATACTATTACTCATATTATACTTCCTCTACTTTCCAGCCTTTAGATTCATATAGCTTTTTGAAATAATCACCTTTACCACTTCTTTGGATAACATTACCATTTGATTTAGTAATATTATAAAGTTTATCTTTTTTAGGTTTGCTTTCTATTTTCTTTGATTCTTTTTTTTCTTTTCCCATTTTACTCCTTATAAGGTTTCTTTAAAGTTCCTTTTCCAAATCCTCCAAATATTCCAATATCCCCCAACCCTTTTCCTTTTTTTGCTTTTGAAATTCTATTACCCACCTCACATACATAATCTGTATAACTCATTTCTTTGTTCTTGTAGTATGCTTTTTGCCCCTCTTTACTGTCTTCTACAAGACATAAATCCTTCTTTGGATTTAATTCAACACCAAATTCTTTATTATTTAAATTTCCTATATCTTTTTTGTTTGCCATAAGAGTAATGGGTGGGCATTACACCCACCCATATTATTGATTACTATGATATTTCAGTAAATATTTCTACACCATGCAAATCAACTGTTTCAGCAATTTCCCAATATCCATTAGCTACAATATCAGTACCAGCTTCTGCTGCCTGTCTTTGTGTTTCTAATTGAATAAAGTTACCACCACCAAAATCAATATACCCACAGCCTAAAGCTGTTTGAGCATATATAGCACCTTTTTTCTCAGTTGAATCTGAACCATCTGCTACTTGTGGAGATGTATAGAAATTAATACCAGCAAGTGAAGTTACAAATCCTGCTCCCATAAACTGCTCAGAAGCACTTGAACCACCTGCAAAAGCACCATTACTTCCATTAACTGCTGCAACTTGTCCTAACTCATTTGATAGACCAAATGAACCATACATTTGTTGTGGATGTAATACTGCACTATATGGTCTTGGAGCATCATTAGCTTCCAAAGAAGCAACTGCATCCATAATATCTAACCATCTTAAACCTTCAGTAGAAGCACCTTTACTTGTAGCAAAGCCATCAAATAAAGCACAACAATGATTGTCAAATTCTGCTGCAACTGCATTTCCTAATACTTTACCAGCATTTACAAGTAAAGCATCTGAATTACCATAAGATGCTAAGTCAGTTATTTGAGCATACACATTGTTTCTTAATACTTCTAAAGATACTGCTGCTGTTGTAATACTTGCAGCACTACCTGTTGTTTCTTCAGCACCTGAAGCACTATTAGTTACAGAAGAAACTGCCATTTTTGAATAAACAGGAATTGCTACTGTGTTAGAACCATTTTGTGCTGGTACCATTGTGATTGTTCTTGGTGTTACTGCTGATTTATTAAATTGAACTATAGCTGCTGCTACTGTTTTTCCTAATCCACCTGCTGCTACACCAACATCTGTTACTGCCATTGTAGACCTCTAATTAACACTCTTTCAACTCCAAATATGGCTTCATTTTGAGTGTTTTAATTACTTAATATAGCCTTTAACATTGTTCTTTAAATACTTCTCTGCTTCTAAAGGATTATGAGCAGCTAATTCTTCTATACTATCATATCCAAGAAGGTCAGCATTCTTACCAGTAGTTGCTCTTGATGTAGAAGTAGATGGAGCATTTACATTTGAAACTTTGGCTACATACTTTTCTAATTTATCTAAACTCAAACCATCTGCAATAGATTTGTCATCATCTTCAGTAAGTTTTTCCATTAAAGATGTTCTTTTATTGTCTTGATAAGAAGTCCATTGCTCTGCTTGTTTTTTAAAGGAATCTCTTTCTTTACTTACAAGTTCTAATGCTTCTTTAGCTTTTCCTTGCTCTACTAACTCTGCTTGTTCTTTTTCTTTTTGAGCATTATTAATAGCATCAAGTTGTGCTTGTAGTTTACCTACTTCATCTAAAGCATTGTTCTTTGCTGTATTGACTTCTGTAAATCTATCATAAGGAACATTTTTTGTATCAGCTTTTGTGCTGTTGTTATTATCCTGAGTATCTTCAGTTGTTTGAGTAACATTTTCTTCTGACATTTTTAACCTCTTTTGTTGAGTTTTAGTTGAAAATTCTTAATCATAATATAATTTATTTAATGTTATATACAAATATTTAAAAAAAAATAATCTTTTTTGTTGCATTATATAGTATTATAGTTTTATATTATTATAGTGATTAGATAATTAATTAAATAATGGAGAAACAAATGAAAAAAGAAATAAAAATAATTAAAGATTGTGGAATACAAAAAAACAATGAAAAATATGTAGGAAGTTTGTTGTTTTCTGATACAAGCAACTGGAGAGTATTTGAAATAAGTAAAGAAGATAGTATGTATATACACAATAGTTGTCATACAAATTATTGGTGGACTACTTGCCATGACCATAATCAAACATATATTAATGGTGGTAAAGAAGATTTTAGATGGTATATTGTAATTGAAAACACTTGGACTATTGAAGATGTACTTAAATCAATCATGGAGGTGGCATAAGCCACTTCCTAATCAAGGGATAAGGAGAGAAATATGAAAACTTGGAACAATGAACAATTTAGATTAAGTAACCATAAAGAAGGACATTGTCATTCTGAAATTTTAAATAATATTGAAGTAGGTGATGAATGGATTGATGGTTGTGGAACTCTGTATATATGTACTTTTGTAAGCAGAAAAGAAGATGGTGAATTAGGTGGCATAGTTGATAAAACAATAGCAAAAAAAGATGGAACACCACACAAAGGAATGAAACCAGAATGTTTTATAAAATGGAATGGTTGTTGGGACAGAAATTAAAATCAAGGGATAAAGGAGAACTTAATAAAAGAGCCTCTTAATTGAGGCTTTTTTATTTCCTGCCTATTTTGTATGTGGTTGTCTTATTAGGACCTAATCTTTTTTTAATATAACTATGTGCTTCACTATGTAAGTATCTTATAACACCATCAGGCATAGGCTGTGATTTAGATGTCAATACTCTACCCATCTTCTTCAATGCTTCAACTCTTGCACCTAATGTAGTCCAACCTATTTGAAAGCCTCTTGATGCTGTTTTAATTAAACTATAATCTCTTAATAAATCAGATGTTAATACTGGTGCTTTAGTACCAGCATATTGTGAAGCCTGTCTTTTAAATTTGTTTGCTTTTTTTCTTTGACCATACTTTGATGTGTATGCTTTGAATGGTTTACCAAATACATCTAATGCTTTCTTAAAGATATGTTGCCTATATCTATCTCTAACATTAGGTCCAACTCTTAAAAAAAATGTCTTATCAAGCATCTGCTAATCTCTTTTCTGCTTTTTCTTGCAAGTTAAATCCTAAGCCTTCATCTGATGCTATTTCCCACTTATGTCTGCAATTAAATCCACCACCATCAACTAATACTGCTTCACCAAATTGAGATACTATTTGGTCTAATGTTAATTCACCTGCTGAAGCCATATCTAAACATTCATCTCTTGTTCTATCATCAACTGGTCCTATATAAACATATTTAGTGCTTTTAGGTGCAACATCCATCATTTGATTAGTAACCTGCCTTGAATAAGTATTAAGGCTTGTATTTACTAATGTCTGCATTTGTGCATTAGATATGGAAGCATCAACTAAATTATCTGCAATTTCTGTTAATGATAATCCTGCTTGTACACCCTTTACTACTTGTGTTCTTATATGTCCTGCTATTGTTCTTATAATAGAACTATCAAACAACTGTTCATTCAATCTTGCAAGTCCAGTAAGTATTGAGCCATCAACTTTTCCAAACCCTATTGTAGATGTTAATACATTCCTATG
>VTLG01000288.1_pt1 | contig 14685 bp, 16 predicted proteins | sample 4694571 | NCBI WGS metagenome assembly VTLG01 (sample SAMN12604809, study PRJNA352737) | marine metagenome | biome: ENVO:00000447; feature: ENVO:00000209|ENVO:00000569|ENVO:01000036; material: ENVO:00002151; isolation source: viral sequences binned using virsorter ...
GATCTAGATCTTTATATCCATAATTGGCTATATAGCTATAATTCAGTTTATGCTCAAACTAAAACCAACCAAAATTGATTAAAATAAAAAAATAATGGGCAAAGGAAGGAAGAAAAAACCAACAAAATTAAAAGAGATGCAGGGGACAACAAGAAATTGCAGGCTGGTTGAAAATGAAATGGTTGTTGATTTGGTTACTAAACTACCTGAGGCACCATCTTGGCTCTCTAAAATCGGAAAAGAGGAATGGAATAAAGTAACAAATCAGCTCTTTAATTTAGATATGCTTCATATTGTGGATCTTAAATTAATAGAAAGTTATTGTAATGAGATTTCTCTTTATATAGAATGTGAAATGGAACTCAGAAAAAATGGAAGGATTGATAATTTTACAAACAGTAATGGAGATTTATTAAGGAGTCAATCAAAACCTTTGGTCAAAATTAAAAATGATGCCCTTGCAAACAGTTTAAAGTTAGCAACTTTATTTGGATTAACGCCAGTTGCAAGAGCCTCAATCTCAGCTCCTGTAACTAATCTTAATACTCAGATAAATAATTATTTTGATTAACTTATATAACAAAGACTGTATGGAAGCATTAAAAGAATTTAAAGATAATCAATTTGATTTAGCAATAGTAGATCCTCCTTATGGCATAAACCAAGATAAAGTGCAAGAAGGATTAAGTAATAAAAAAGGATTTACAAAAAATGCAGGAACATATAAAAAGTATCATAAAACAGAATGGGATAATGAAATACCAACAAAAGAATATTTTGATGAATTAATTAGAGTAAGTAAAAATTACATCATATGGGGGGGGAATTATTTTAATTATTTAAATGATGAAGGTGTTGTTGTTTGGTATAAAGGAAATAGTGGTAATTTTAAGGAAGGAGAGTTAGCTAAAACTAATATTAACACTTTTAAAGTTTTTAAATATAGTAGATCAGATGCTTATATTAATCATTGTGATAGTAAAATACATCCAACACAAAAACCTGTTAAACTTTATGAATGGCTTTTAATGAATTACGCAAAAGAGGGAGATAAAATACTTGATACTCATTTAGGAAGTGGAAGCATTGCGATTGCTTGCCACAATTTAGGATTTGAATTAGAGGGTTACGAGTTAGACAAAGAATATTTTGAAGCGGCAACAAAAAGATTAAAAGAACACACCAACCAAAAAAGATTATTTTGACTGATTTTTATTTTGACAAAGAAGCCGCTTCAAAGGCTATTGGATTTATTGAAACTTTTTGTACGCATACAAAAGGAGAACTAACTGGAACTCCTTTACTTTTAGAAGATTGGCAAAAGAAAATAATTGGAGATTTATTTGGATGGAAACAAGAGAATGGATTGAGGAAATATAGAACAGCCTTTATTGAGGTAGGAAGGAAGAACGGCAAGAGTACTTTATGTGCAGCGATTGGATTGTATATGTTATTTGCAGATGATGAAAGGGGAAGCGAGATATTTTCGGCTGCTGGAGACAGATCACAAGCAGGAATCGTATTTGAGATTGCAAAACAAATGATTTTAAGTAATAAGGAACTAACAAAAAGAGGAAAGGTTTTTAGAAACTCAATCACAAATGAAAGTAAAGGAAATTTCTATCAAGCAATCAGCTCTGATTCTAAAACGAAACATGGATTTAATGCTAACTGTATTATCTTTGATGAGTTACATACACAACCAAATAGGTCTCTCTGGGATGTTTTAACGACTTCTACAGGAGCAAGAAGACAGCCGCTATGTATTGCTATCACTACAGCGGGCTATGATAGACAAAGTATCTGTTATGAAATTTATAATTACGCAAAACAAGTCCAAGATAATATAATAGAAGATTCAAGTTTTTATTCTGCAATATATGAATCTGAAATTGATGATGATATAACGGATGAAGAAGTTTGGAAAAAAGCTAATCCAAACTATGGAATAAGTTTACGAAAAGAATATATGCAAAGAGAATCACAAAGAGCAGTAGATGTTCCTTCATATCAAAACACCTTCAAACGATTAATGCTAAACATCTGGACTGATTCTCAGACTGCTTGGATTGGTCCTAAAGAGTGGGAAGCATGTGAAGGGGAAATTGACTTAGAAAAATTAAAAGGGAAACAATGTTGGGCAGGTTTAGATCTTGCCTCAACTAGGGATATTTCGGCTCTTGTTTTATTATTCAAAGAAGATGAGAAGTTTATTATGCTACCTTTCTTTTTTATTCCAGAAGAAAATGCAAAGAAAAGAAGTGAGAGAGATAAAGTTGATTATATGACTTGGATAAAACAAGGCTATATAATAGCAACGCCTGGAGATGTGGCTGATTATGCTTATATTGAAAATAAAATTTTAGATTTAGGATTGGAATATAATATACAATCTATTGCCTATGATCGTTGGAATGCCAGTTCTCTTGTTGTGCGTCTCAGTAATGACCATAATGTTCCAATGTCAAGTTTCGGCCAGGGATTTTTGAGTATGTCGGCACCAACGAAAGAACTGGAAAAGGTTATTTTAGGAGAGCAAATTATTCACGATGGCAATCCTGTAATGAGTTGGATGTTGTCTAACATTGCCTTAACTGAGGACGCTGCAGGCAATATAAAACCAAATAAAGCTAAGTCTACTGAGAAGATTGATGGGATTGTAAGTCTAGTTATGAGTCTTGGGGAATATATGAGTGAAGAAGATTTGAATAGTGTGTATGATGGTAGAGGTTTATTGATTTTATGATGGATAAAAAAGTTTTAATATTAATTTCAGCAGATGGTTTTGTTCGTGAGTTTTGGAACAGGACAAAAAAACATAAAAAATTGATTGATGCTTATGAAGAGTTAGAACAAGAATTTGAAACAAATTTTGGCAAGCGTCGTTATTCAGATTATGATTCTTTTCGTGTTTGTAGGGACAGAAAGATTAAAAAAAGATGATTTTTCTATTTAACATAATAAAAATTATACATTTTCCCCTTACCTAGCAAATCAACTAACTTTTGTTTTCCATGTATATATACTAAAAAAGAGTAATAACCCCTTAAAGCTAATGTTTAATACCTTAAATCAAGGAAACAATGTTTCGTTATTTTCTTATTTTTTAGTCGTATAATTACGAAAAATTATATAGTGGGTATACTGCAATCAATTCAAAACATCTTTTCTAGCTCAGCAAAGAAGGAACAAAGAAGCATAAATTACATACAACCTTTTGGGGCTGATACAGCTGTAACACCATCAACAGCTTTAACATTTTCAGCCGTATGGGCTGCAATGAGATTACTTTCAGAAAGTGTATCATCGCTTCCTATTGGTGTTTATAAGAAAGAAAACAACGGAGATAAGATTGAACAAAATAATGATCTATCTTATTTATTAAAATATCAACCAAATACTTACCAAAATAAGATTACATTTTTAGAAAAGGTAATGATGGATCTCCTATCTAATGGCAACTCGTTTATAAGGATAGAAAGAAATACACTTGGAAGGCCAATTGAATTATTGCCGTTAAATTATAGCGATGTAAATGTTTACTTTAAAGATAATAAACTATATTATTCTTCCGAGCAATTAAAAGGAACTTATAATGCAGAAGATATTTTACATTTTAAATTGATAACTTCTGTTAATTCAACAAATGGAATAAACTCACAAGATGGAATTTTAGGGATGAGCCCTATTACACAATGTAAAAATGCAATTGGATGGGGAATGGATGTTGAGGAATTTGGACGCACATTTTTCAAGAACGGCGCCAAACTCAGCGGAATATTAAAAACAGATAGAGCTTTAAGCGAACAAGCAATTGACAGATTAAGGAGTAGCTTTAATAATAACTACTCAAATTTAAAAGGCAGTAATCAAACAGCAGTCTTAGAAGAAGGACTAGAATTTCAGCCCCTAAGTATCTCGGCAGAAAACGCCCAGTTTCTAAAATCTAGGGAATTTAGTGTACAAGAGATCTGCCGTATCTTCAATTTAAAACCTCACATGCTAGCTGATTTAAGCAAATCTAGTTTTAACAACATTGAAATGCAGAGTCAAGAATTTGTAATTTATTCTCTCATGCCTTACTTAAACAAGATAGAACTAGAGATGAACACCAAACTATTTAGAAAAACAAACTTAGGAAAAGAATATATAAAATTTAATACCAACGCTCTCCTTAGAGGAAATGTAAAAGATAGATCAGATTATTATAAAACTGCTATCACTAATGGATGGATGAGTGTGAACGAGGTACGACAAAAAGAAGAAATGAATAACATAGCTGATGGAGATAAACATTTTATCCCTCTTAATATGACAACAATTAAAAATATATAAAATGCCTGCAATTAAATGTGAAAATAACAAGTGGAAATGGGGAGAGGAAGGCGAATGTATTTATGAATCTCAAACAGAAGCGGAAGAAGAAAATGAAGAATATAGAGATATGACCAACTTAAATAGTAAAGGTTATGACAACGCTGAAAGCTTAATAAAGGAAGGAAAATATAATATAGACTCAGATTGGGAGTTTACAGCTGCAGATGGAAACGAACTCTTAGGGGATGATAATTGGGGAGAATATGCTAGATGGTTCTTAGCCTATGATTCGGAGGCGGAGGAAGATACTAAGAGCAGATACGGATATCCTTTTGGCAAAAATGGCGAAGCTTATAGGAAGGCGTTGATAGCAACCAGACAATATGCGGGGAGATTTAAGCTAGATGCCATTTTTGATGCAGCTGGAAAATTAATTGAGATGATTGATAATAAAGAAGCAAGTTTGGAGATACATGAGAAAAGACATATTGTTTCAATTACTGAAGATGAGAAAACAGTTACAATAGTTTATGAGAAAGATTTAGAAGATGAAGATTATCATGATGAGGAAACAGAAGAACCACAAGACGTTGACAATCAAGATATTGAAGAAATAAAAGTTTGGGACAAAAAATATAATAATATAGATATGGAAAAAAGAATATTTAATATAGAAAGTAGAGTAGAGAAAAGAGAAGATGGAAAGGAAGTTGTCGTAGGTCATGCTTCTATTTATGATTCCAGAAGTAATAATCTTGGAGGATTTTACGAATATATCGCAAAAGGTGCTTTTACAGATGAACTTATTGGAAAGTCAGATGTGCGAGCTCTCATAAACCACAATCCAGATAAAGTTTTGGCTAGATCAACAAGTGGAACTTTAAAATTACAAGCTGATGATAAAGGATTACGTTACGAATTTCAAATTCCTGAAACATCTTACGGAAAGGATTTGGCAATTAATCTAAAAAATGGAAATATAAGTCAATCAAGCTTTGCCTTTACTGTGCAAAATGATGAATGGTCAAGTGATGATGACGGAAATGATATTAGAACCATTACGGCTATTGATAGACTTTACGACATATCTGCCGTAACTTATCCAGCATATAATGAAGCTGAGTCCTATGTTGTAGCTCAAAGGGGATTAACTCTATATAAAGAGAAAAAAGAAATAAAGAAAGAAGAAAACGATTTAGTGGCGCGTTCGTTGGCAAAGCTAAAAATAGAATTAGTAAAACGAAAATAATAAATTTAAAAAAAAGAAATATGAAATCAAGTATTGAATTAAAAGAACTGCGTTCAGATTCTATTTCTAAACTAGAGGTAATTAAAAAAACCGCTGAGTTAGAAGATAGAGACTTAACGCAAGATGAAAATACTGAAATGGATTCTGTTTTGCAAAAAATAGATGATATGGATGTAAAAATAGCTAGAGCGGAAAGAGCTGAAAAAGCTTTAAAAACAGCTGCCTTAGTTAGTGGTGTAAAAATAGAAGCCAAAGAAGTGAAAGAACTAGGAGATTACTCTTTCCAAGATGCTATGCAACAAGCAGTGAGAGGGAAAACATCAGGATTAGTTAAAGAAATGGATGCTGAAGCGCGTAGAGAGAATCCTTATCAAAATTTTAGAGGTGTTGCAATTCCAAGAAGCGTTCTGGAATATAGACAAGCAGAAACTGCAGCATCTTCTGGAACAGAAGTAAGAAGCTTCTCAGATCAATTAGAGGCAAATTTGGTGTTAGCTTCAGCAGGAGCAAATTATTATTCAGCAGTTGCAGATCAGAAATTTCCGATTGTTCAATCAATCAGTTCTACATGGGCTACGGAATCAGCTTCAACTATTTCTGCAGCAGGTAGTACAACAAGTTTAACACTATCTCCAAAGAAACTGATTTCTGTTGTTCAAATGAGTGCTGAAGCTATGACTCAAAATGCAGGATTAGAAGCGGCTATCAGACGTAATATGGCAGCAAGTATTGCATCATCATTGGAAGCTGCTTTACTTGGAACAGGAGACACAGGTAATGCTCCAGAATCTATTTTTGCAGATTGTGCAACTACAAACACTGGTGTTACTGTTGCAGATTTTGTTGGATTAGAAACAACTGTTTTAGGTAATGATGTTCCTTTAGATGGAGCAAGAATGGCTTATATATTTGACAAAGATGCGTATGTATCAATCAAATCGTTAGCTCAAGTAGCATCTGTTTCAGCTTTATGGGATAATGCAGATAAGAGATTAAACTCTTACTATGGTTTCTTTAGTACAAATGTTGGAAACGGAGGTACAGGAGGAAAAGCTCATTGTATGTTTGGAGACTTCTCAAGAGTACATATAGCTCAATTTGGAGGTTTAGATTTACTTTATGATCCGTACACGAATGCTGATATGGGACTAGGTAGATTGGTTGCAACATCTTTAGTTGATGGTAATGCGGTTGATAACACAACGGCGTTTGCTAATATTATTGAAAGTTAATAGTTAGTTATTAATATAAAAGGGCTGGTTTCGGCCGGCCCTTTTTTTTATAAAAGAGAATATGAAACGAAGTTTAGTAGTAACTACAGCAGCAGTGAATCCTTTATTTACAACTGCACAAGCTAAGGCACATTTGAAAGTTGATGTAAGCGATGATGACACAATTATTGACAATATTGTGTTAGCAGCAACTCAGTCATGTGAAATATTTACAAATCAATATTTTATTGATACAGTGGTTACTCAATACAGTGATACTTGGAATGATTTTTATACATTATATAAAAGCCCTGTCGCTTCTATTACTCATGTGAAGTATTATGATAGTAACGATTCACAACAAACTTTAGCATCTTCAAATTATATTTTAGGTCATTACTCTAAACCAGCAAGAATTGGGGTGGCTGTTGGAGGAACTTTGCCAAATTTATCAGATAGAATCAATGCTGTAGAGGTAAAATATACAGTAGGATATGGCACAGCTTCATCAGATGTTCCAGAAGGAATAAGACAGGCCGTTTTATTAACTATTGGAAATTTTTACCAAAACAGAGAATCTGTAATAACAGGAAGAACAGCAACAGAACTTCCATTATCTAGTCAATATTTATTGGAACAATATAAAGTTCAAGTATGTTAAGTATAGGGGAACTAGATAGAAGGATAGTGATTGAACAGCCTACATTTGCAAGAAATAATTATGGAGAACAAACTGAAACATGGTCAACACTTTATACAGTATGGGCAAAAGTAGCATGGATTAGAAGTAATGAAAAGGAACAATCGCAAGAAATTACTAATATAACTGATGTTATTTTTTACATTAGAAATTTAGGAGTTACAATTTTAAGTACATATAGAATAAGTTGGGATTCAAAATATTATTATATTCAGGGAATAAAAGAAATAGATGGTAGAGAAGCTTTTTTAGAACTACCAACAAAATTAAAAGACAACGAATAATGGGTGGATATAGCGGTAGAAATTCTGTATTAAATAAAATAGGAGTAGGAGGAGCTGAATTAGATAGCGGGAATATGAAGGCAATAGAAGCTATGTTTAAGCAATTGCCAAAACAAGTAAGTAAATATTCTACTTGGATGAAATTTTGGAGATTAAATACAAAACCTCTAGTAAAGGCAGCTCAAAATAATGCTCCTCTAGCTAAAAAACCTCATGGATCTCCAAGAGGAAATACTGACACTAGCTCTGTAGTAGTGTTTCCAGGCGCTTTAAAAAAGTCAATTGGTTTTTTTACAACTAAAGCCTCAAAGAAATATTTAGGGGCTTATGTTGGACCAAGAGTAAAAGGCAAATTTTCAAACTATGGGCAGAGTGGATGGTATGGAGCGTTTGTTGAATATGGTGGCGAAGTTAATCATTATGGAAAATTCAAAGGTAAGAATCAACCTTATATGAAACGAGCATGGGAAATGGGATCTCCTATAGTTTTAGCAAATGGATTAAAGGACGCTGAAAAGATATTTGAAAGACAAATGAAATCTCATGAAAAAAGAATGCAAAAATATGGGAAACTAGGATATTGATATGGATGTAGGGAGAGGAATATATAAAATTTTAACTAAAAGCAAAGCTATTTCAACAATGGTAAGTACAAGAATTACTCCAAATGTAATGACACAAAGATCAGAATTTCCTTTTATTGTTTATGATGTAACGAATGATATTCCAGAAGGACAAAAAGACTCAGTGGCAAAATTAGATATTGCAACAGTAATGGTTTCAGGATATGCAGATAATTATAAAGACTCAAATATATTAGCTAATTATATACGAACTGCTTTAGATAGAGTTTCGGGAAATTATAATGGAGTAAATATACAAGCTATTGACTTTGAAAGTTACGATGATATTTTTGATGATGCCAGTGGCTCGGATGGTATATATAGAAAGGCTCTCAATTTTAATGTTAGAATATTAAACGACATTAATAATATTTACTCAACTGACTTTGATGGAGAGGATGATTATGTTGCTATTGATGGAGCTGCAAGTGTTATAGATGCAGATGAGGGATCAATCTCTTTGTGGGCAATAACAGATACTACAGAGGAAAATAGGTATTATTTTGCAGCCTTTGGAGATTCAAATAATAACATATCCCTCCTCTTTCATGCGGATACTAATGAAGTAAGACTTAGTTACAAAGGCAGCGGTAGTACAATTTCAGCAGTTTATACACCGGTTATTGAGGGAGATGGTTTATGGCATCATATTGTTGGAACTTGGAGTCAGGGAGAGGATGAGATAAAATTATATGTAGATGGAGATCTAATAGACACAACAGCATCACTAGGCGTTTTTGATGGGGCAGTAGCAGCAGCCTCTATTGGAAACGATGCAGATGCGGGAGGATATTTTCTGGGAAATATAGATGAGGTTAGCTTATGGGATAGCGCTTTAACGGCGGCAAATGTAACTACTTATTATAATGATGGTTTTCCTTCAGCTTTAGAAGCACAGACAGGATTGATAGGTTGGTGGAGAATGGGAGATGGAGCAACATATCCTACAATTCCAGATGATAGCACAAATAGCAATGCAGGAACAATGACAAATATGGTAGCGGCAGACATAGTGCCTGATGTACCTTAATATTAAAAAATAAAAAGAAAGAATTATGAAATTTACATTAAAAAAAGAGTATAAAGTAAACGAGCACAAAACATTGTCAGCGGGTGCCGTTATGGATGTAACAGAAGAATTATATCAGTGGTTAGAAGAAAACGGATATGGAGAGGAAGAAAAGAAAAAAGAAAAAAAGGCAAAGAAAACAAAAAAAGAAGCTTCAGATAAGGAGCATGAATTAGAATTATAAATTTATAAAAAATAAAAATTATGGCAGCAACAGACGGACAAATAAATGGGACGGAACTTAGGGTTTACGCCGGCGGAACTTTGATTGCGTACTCTACAAGCGCAACACTAAACATTAATCACAGTACCAGAAGCACATCCTCAAAAGACAGTGGCGGATGGGAAGAAAATATGGAAGGGATGAGAAACTGGGATGTTTCAGTTGATGCTCTCTATGCATGGCTAACGCCAGCAGCAGGAGCGATCGGCAATAATACTCTTAGTGATGTATTTACAGCATATATAGCAACAAGAACAAGTTTGGAATTAACTTTTGGAGTTACAACTACAGATACAGGAGATACTAAATATGTAGGAACAGCGTGGATGACATCAGCTAGTTTATCAGCTCCCCTAGAAGACACATCTACCTTTAGTGTTGCATTTCAGGGTAATGGAGTTTTAGTACAATCGGTAGCAGCTTAATTATTAATTTAAAAGTGCCAGCCGTTGCGTTTTCTTTTCTGAGTGCGGCGGTTGGTAACTTTTTTTAAACTTAGAAAAAAAATGAAATATGAAATTTTAGAAATTGGAGACAAAAAATTGCCTCTACGCTTCGGATTCAATGCTCTGCGAAAATACAGCCTGAAAACAGGGGCCACAATGAATGATTTAAACAAACTATCAACAGGACAAGTTACTTTTAATGACGCTTTTACTTTGATATATTGTGGGATAGAAGATGGACATAGAGCATCAAAACAGTCTTTTAAAATGAGTCTGGACGATGTTACTGATTTATTTGATGGCAATATTGATTGTATGGAAAAAGCTTTTCAAATACTTGCAAATGCTTTGACTGATGGATCTGAAAAAAAGAAAAAGGCCAAGCAAGTGAGGAAGAGCTAACTTGGCCTAGATTAGAACAGATTGCTTTTGGTCATCTTGGATTGGGAGTAGATGAGTTTTATGATATGCTTCCTAGAGAGTTTTGGAATAGAGTGGATGGATTTATTGAGATACAAAATTTAAAAGATAAAAATGAATGGGAGAGAACGAGATGGAGCACGTGCATATTATTAAATATACAGTTGGGAAAAGGTAAAAAAATAAAACCGACAGACCTTATTGAGTTTGATTGGGATAAAAAAGATAGAAAAATTGACTTTAAGAAGATAAAAGAAAAGGCAGATTATATGAAAAAACTTGATGAGTTTGAGAGAAATAAAAAATTAGAAAATGGCGAATAAGGCGGTTGGACTATTAACCTTCAATTTTGGTGCTAATATGAAGGGTTTTGACAGGGCAATGACAAAGGCTCAGAAGAAACTTAAAAGATTTGGTAAAAACATAAAAAGAACAGGCAAGTCTCTATCAATGGGGCTGACGCTTCCTATTGCCGCTCTAGGGGTGGTATCTATAAAAACTTTTGCAGATTTTGAACAGGGGATGCTTAAAGTAAAAGCTGTTTCTGGTGCTACTGTTGATGAGTTTAAATTACTCACAGAAAGCGCGAAAAAACTTGGATCGGAAACAATGTTCTCAGCTTCTCAAGTTGCTACTTTGCAATTTGAACTTTCTAAACTTGGATTAGACCCTGCTGAAATTCTTGCCTCAACCCAATCTATTTTACAACTTGCACAAGCAACCGATACTGAACTAGGAGAGGCTGCAAAAACAACCGCCGTTGCCTTAAATTCTTATAATCTTTCCGCAGATGAATCAGCAAGAATCTCTGATGTCATGGCTCTTGCTTCATCTTCTGCTGCAATGGATATGGAGAAATTTGGAGCGGCTTTACCAAAGGTTGCTGCTACAGCAAGAATATCAGGGGATTCATTTGAGTTGATGAGTGCAAAATTGCAAGTTTTAGCAGATTCTGGCCTGGAAGGATCAAGAATGGGAACTCAATTAAAAATAATTTATAGTAAATTGGTTTCCAGTGGATTAACTTGGGATGCAGCAATGACCAAAATACAAACATCAACAAATAAAATTTCAACTGCTCAAAAAATATTTGGAGAAAATGCTTTTAATGCGGCTATAATTTTATCAGAAAATACCAATCAACTAAATGATTATGAAAAAGCTAATCTTAATGCAATAGGAACATCAAAAAAAATGGCCGATATAATGGACGAAGGGGTCGCTGGCTCTCTGAGAAAATTAAAATCTCAATTAGAGGGAGTGGCGATTGAACTTGGACAAAGCTTAATTCCAATTTTCAAGAAAGTTGTTGGATGGATTTCAAGCATGGTCAAATGGTTTTCAAGTTTAACAGATGAACAAAGGGGGAATGTCATTTTTTGGGGATTGATTTTAGCAGCTATTGGACCTGTACTCATTATTATTGGAAAGGTATCTTTAGGAATTTCTGCTTTAATAGGTGGATTTAAAAACCTAGCTAAGTTTTTCGCAGCTCATGGGAAAAAAATATTAAATGCTTCTCCATGGGTTTTGCTAGCTACTGTAATTATTGCTGCTGCAGCGGCAATTTATGAGTTTTTTACAAATACATCAAGAGTAGAAGATGCCACCAAATCTGCCATGAAATCAGTGTCAAAAGATACTGCTAAAATAAGATTATTAACGGATGCCTACACAGCTGCTGGAACATCTTTAGAGGATAAAAAGAAAGCGCTTAATGATTTAAAAGAAGCGTACCCTGGATTTTATGACGAAATTGATATTGCAACATCTTCAACAGATGATTTGACTGATGCGACAAACAGACTAATGGGATCTCTAATGGCACAAGCGAAAGTGAATGCGTTTACAAAGCTTTTGGAGGATATTCATGGTGAAATGGCGGACTTAGAGATGGAGTATGGAACAGCGATGCAAGATATTCTAGGCCCTGGATTTAGTGATGAAACTAAATATCTTATAACTGATGATATGGACGAAATAACCAGAGGAATATTGGAGAAAGCTAATACATACGTCGCCGAAACTTTTACTTTTACGGAAATGATGGCCCTTCGGATGTACAGGGAGCTTAAGATGGAGGCGGATGATGTGGTAAATAGAATAATGCAGGCTCAGAAGTTAGCGGATAAATTCGGAATAAAACCAGATCCCATTCCTGATCCAGATCCTGATCCTGATCCAGATCCAGATCCAGATCCCATTATTACACCAGAACCCACCTTGGACGAATTGCACGACACAGATCAACATATTACATCAGTTAATGAAGCTCTGAAAATACAAGAACATCTTATTGATAAGGTTATTGAAAAATATCAGCAATTTTTAAATAAGTTTAGCATGGTTTTCTCAGGTCTTGGAAATATGCTGGGTGCTTTAAGCGATAAGGAGAACGCCGTTTTTGATAATTGGAAAAAAGATCAAGAAGATAAAATGTCAATATTAGATGAAGAACAAGAAGCAGAAAGAAAAAGAATTGAAAACTCTTTAATGTCGGAAGAAGGAAAAAATGCGGCTCTTATTGCTATGGAAGAAAAATTTGCAGATAAGAAAAAGGCAATACAGGATGATATTGATGCTAAGGCAGCGGCAATAGCAAAGAAACAAGCAATTAGAGATAAGGCTATGAATATCATGTCTTCAATAATGGGAACTGCCTCAGCTGTAATTGGAGCGCTGGGAGCGCAACCGTGGAGTCCAGCAAACTTTGCGCTTGCAGCTATTGTGGGAGCTTTAGGGGCAATACAAACAGGAATAATAATGTCTACGCCAATTCCTATGGCAAAAGGTGGATTAGTAACAGGACCAACAACGGCCTTAATAGGAGAAGGATTGGGAACGACAGCCTCAAACCCAGAAGTTGTTGCGCCTTTAGATTCTTTAAAACGAATGATTGGAGGAGAGGGAATTGAGGTATTTGGTAGAATCTCAGGAACAGATATTATACTATCATCAAAACAAACAAATATTAATAGATTAAGAAGTATCTAAATGGCCTTCGGAAAACAATTTCATTGTACTTATTTATCTTCAGCAGACATAGAATATACTTTAAATATTTATGTTAAGGATTTTGGAGGCTCCTCAACTGAAATAAACTTAGGAGCTGGGGGGTGTGTTATTAGTTATGATACTGATGGAGAAAATAAATTTGCTTCTGTAATTAGCTCTAAAATGCAGATTCCATTTTTAGTTGAAACATCAGCAATGGCAACTTTTATTACTAACCTAAGAACAACCTATCAAGAACAGGAGGTATATGCTCACTTATACGCAGGGGCGACAGAAGCTATTTGGAGTGGTTATATTATTATGGACTTAGGAGCTGAGGAAGATGTATCAGAACCTTATGAGGTTGTTTTAACTGCAACAGATGGAATTGGACTCTTAAAGGATCGGGATTTTGTTCAGGATGGTTCAACTATACCGTATGCCAAAAGTGAAACATATCTTGGTTATTCCACAACTTCATCATATAAAACAATCGTTGATTGGTTAGCTATAATATTGGCAAAAACAGGTATGGCTACAACTGATGAAGGGGCGGCTACTAATTACAGGATTCAAACTTGTGTAGATTGGTACAATGAAGAACATGCGGCTGTTACCTTAGCTTATGATCCCTTAGATTTGACAAAGTGTAAAATGGACTCTTTCTATACTGTTAATGATAATGAAGAATATAGTCCAGATTCTTTTTATGATGTGTTAGAATCGCTATGCAAAGCGTGGGGAATGAGATGCATATATTGGCATCATAATTTTTATTTTATACAAATATCATTATATAAAACAAATGAATCAGGAACGGCGGGAACTCCTGTGAATCTTCCAACTAGAGAATATTATCATACAGGGGGGCTGCGGCTAACTCAAAATTATGTTGGATCAAAATATTATGCAAGATATGAATTGTCTTTTGAAAATACATCGGCTGGAGATGGAACAGGATTACAAAAATTAGCGGGCACAGAATATAATTACTATCCTATTATTAAACAAGTAGAAGCTGAATATGAATGCGCTTTGGATGTTAACTATTTTGATGGATTTCCATTATTAGATAGTACACTTGGAGGCACAGGGAGCGTTCCTGCAAATACAGTCTATACAGACATCAAGTCTTTAGGAATATTTGAT
>VTLG01008252.1_pt1 | contig 14681 bp, 9 predicted proteins | sample 4694571 | NCBI WGS metagenome assembly VTLG01 (sample SAMN12604809, study PRJNA352737) | marine metagenome | biome: ENVO:00000447; feature: ENVO:00000209|ENVO:00000569|ENVO:01000036; material: ENVO:00002151; isolation source: viral sequences binned using virsorter ...
CAGCACCGTCTCCGATTGCTTCAGGAGTAGAGCCAAGATTTGCTTTGGCTACTCCGTCAAAGTGAGAGCGAGCAGCAACAGTGTCTACTCCAGCGGATTTGAGAGTGTTTTCCATCCAGTCAAGATATTCGGATGTAATAACATCAGAGAACTCGTCAGACTTCATCTTGTCGTCTTTCTTGTCCTTCTCTTCGTCTTTGTCTTTGTCTTCCATGTAGTTGCCTTTCATCTTGTCTTCTTTCTCGTCAGACTTGTCTTTCTTTTTGTCCATGTGTTCTTTGAGTCCGGCTGGCATTTCTCCTTTTTCCATTGAGTCCAGTCGGCCTTCAAGTCGGCTTAATACATCGTTCATTTGTTCCATTACTTCATCGGTCATTTTGTTCACCTTGTTTTTGTCTTCTTTTAGTATATTGAATGTGGCTTCGGGGTTAATTCCTTTTTCGCATATTGTTATTTCGTGTAATTCTAATTTTGATATTTCTTGATATGAGCCGTGGGATTTATCGCTTTTGTTTACTCGTTTGAATGCCTGTCCTCCGATGCTGAATCCCGTTAGGTTTCCTTTTCGGATTTCGCTTGCTACTTCTCGTGCCTTCTCAATGTCGTTTCTTAATTTTACTACAACAAACATTCCAGCATCGTCTACTTCGCTTTTCCACAACCTCCCTTGATTATCTGTATAATTTGAAATTACTTCTCCTACTTGTATATTTGAATGTGCTAATTGGACATTTCTGTATTTTGGGTCTGACATGAACTTTTTGAAAGCGTCTTTCAATGCTGACCTTGTAATTAAATCTCCTTGTTTGTCTACTAACTCTACTGAAGCATAACCTGCCACGATGAGGTCACTCCCTGCTTTGAGGAGTTCAATGTTTCTACGCTGAGTTCGCAACACACTAATTCACTCTCTGTTTGTTTACCTATATGAATAAACCGCTAAGCCTCATAATCCGATTCTGCTTCATAAGCGGAGGACTGCTCGCCTCTTTTTTGTTTTAACCGCCTTTGCGTAACTGAGTCATATTCTTCTTCGGGGTCTTCGGTTGGGCGCTCAATCATATCCCAATCAGGGACACTTTCCTCACTGGTGAGTCTTGTTGGGCCTCTTGGGGATTCTATTGCACTACCGACATCTATACCAAGCCCACCTCTACCAGCACCACCAGTCATTTTCTCTTTTGCCACTCTATCAAGGCGCTCTGTTAAATTAGCAATACGAGTAATTGTCTTGAGCATTGTTTTCATACCGGGCTTCATAATGTTCATTTCATCATCAGCATCAATGACACCAGCCGATTGTTTTTCGCTTTGCCTTCTATCTTTCTTAGAATGCATGGAGTGATATTTCTTATCAGGGATAATCTCTTCAACTACAGTATCGTCTTTCTTATCAACTCCTTTTATCATCAAAGAAACTGCTTGATTCCATAGCGGTCTAACACTTTCAGCCAGTTGTAAAGTGTAATCAGACTGGGTTAATTCACCCATTACAGACTTAGGTGAATGCGCCCAATTTCCAGTATGACTGGATTCTGACTTGTAAATCACCTCGTCTAACCCCTCAAAAACGATGGATATTTGGTCTTCTTTGAGGGTTATATCGTAAGGAACATGGATAATAGGGTGAGATTTAGCCAAAAGAGATAATGTTTCAAGACTCGCTGGACTTTCTGAATCAGCCTCTCCTACAATCTTTGAAGAGGTTACATCGTAGATTGTTTTACCTTGACGATTCCGCTTTTTAACTCCTGAAACTGAAATTGAAACAGTGTCTCCTTCTTTGAATGGCTTTGGACTTTTTACTGTTCCAACATCAAGATACTGTTTACCCTCGTAGTCTACACCACGATTACCAAATCCTTCTGAGTCAAGTGGCCCAGCGCCTAATCTGTATGTGTATGGCCCTTTACCTCTAACATCTAAGATAATGAAACTTACATTTTTGTTCTTGCGAAGTAAGAACCACTTAGGATGTCGGCGTTCCCCACGCATGTATGTAGACTTAGCATCACGGAGTAACAACTGTTTATGGGTTTCTTGTAAACTGCTGACTGTGGCTTCTAATCCTCCGTCTTCTGTCATACGAGTATCGTATGGGCCGGGAACTAAAACATGCTCATGACTATCAAATTGACCTCTCAATACTTTGAGTCTTTCACGAACAGTCATATCAGAAATATTAGTATCGTCATAATCAATTATGTCTATGATGTGTATATTGTCCTTCATTCTCACAGCATCAATGATGTAGTTTTTCTCAGTAACGGCTTTCAATTGCTTCTTGTCATCTTCACTCAAAGGAATAGCATCGTTGTTTTCATCGTATGCCGTAAGAGTATTTCCTTTACGAATAATCATCATACGCTTACCATCGTAGAAAGCCGACACTACCCAATCACCGCTAAACCCTCGTAGTGCCTCAAAATCCTTCAAAGAGAAAATACGATGCATAGGTAGAATAGGTGGAGGTCTACCCTTATCTTCTTTCAATAATGCATCAGGATTCATCAACACCATTAGAGTTTCAGTAGGGTCACTTGTTGAAATTGCATTTGGGTCAAGGTTAGCAGGTAATCCGGTAACATCAACTCTGTTCATGTTAGTCACCGCTGACGGGACTTGATAGTTTGAAGAAAGAACTTGATTAACTGCTTCTTCTCCGTGAAGCCCTTTCATAATCTCTTCAGGGATAGAGTGTAAAAATTGAGATTCTGTATTTGTTCCGGCCATAGCAGTCTTGTTACCGGGGAACTCCATTCCAACGCTTGGTGTCATTTCATAACCACTATCCATTCCTCCTGAAATGAACATGTCTTGAACAGAAGCCCCGTTACTGTTAGCGGGGTGAATAGGTTGTTGAGTCCACTGTGCAGTCCTTACACTTGTTGAAGGAGTAACAACTTTTTCCATTGTTGTAGCCTTAGTAGGGTCAAATATCAAAAGGTCGTGAACTCTACTTTTAGCCTGATTCAAACTACCAGCAAAACCCTTCAAACTACCAGTCGCCATATTCCCTTTACTACCTCTCTTGTATCTTTTGTCAGAAAAATCAGTTAGAGGTAGACGAGATAAACCATGAGCCTCATACGAGTTTTGTTGTCTTGGGCTAAACAGTTGCTCCATCAATTCAAGATGACCACCGTATTTTTTTCTAAAATTATCAGCAAACTGACGATTCTCAATATTATGTTTGGTTGGGTCTTCTCTCGATGGTGTTCGTGTTCTCTTATGCTCATCAAAGATAGAATCAATGACACCGTGGTGGTCATCAGAAGTAAAAATGGTATTCGGCTCTTCACCAGCAATACTTATCCCAGTGCCTAATAAATTACCATGAGTGAGAACTTTGACTGGAGCATCCATTCCTTCAAGTAATCTATCAATCATTTCGTTATGCACTGCATCATCGGGTAAATTAAGAAGAGAGCGAACCTTCGCTTGGGAATGTGTTGGTAATATTTCACTACCAGCAGCACCTAAGACACTGGCTATAGTATGATGAGGAGAGATAATGTTTTCATCATCGGATAGTAATTCACTGGCACTTCTCACTTCTTGTTTTACCTCTCCATAACCATGAGTATGTAACCCATGAGACGAGTGAGGTAGTCTTAACAAAGCCATATTAGCATCACGCATCAAACGAGAAGTATTGGCTAAGAACTTGTCAGGGAACTCAGGATTGAAAGCATCAGGGTCAGCCTTTTCAAACTCAGGTTTCATTTTTTGAGCCATACTCATTATAGCACGAAGGTCACTTTCGTCTTTGATTTCGGAGTTATCAAATATTTGGTCGTAAGTATTCTTTTCATCAGGTTGAGCCTCGGCTTCAATAGCCATCTCTTCTTGTTCTATAGCGTGTAAGCGAGCATTGAGTTCGGAATATTCATCACTGCCTTCTTCAAAATCCATTATTTGATTGCTAATTTCATCATACTCATGCATTAATTCCTCAAGTTTGTCTTCGGCATCAGCGGATAGAGGAATGTCTTTTGCCTTCTTTTTCTTATGTTGTTGAAAGAGTCTGAAAAGTTCTCTGTTTTCGTTGCTATGGCTTAATATGTTATCAGCACCAATAGACTTTTTGTTAAGCCACATATTTTTCTTCATAGGGTCATGTGGTGGGTGTAGTCTACCACCAGCAGTAACCAAACGATGAGTATGTTTTGCATTGTTAAGCGACTGAGTTGCCTTGAGTCCGATACCGCCGAGAGCATTGATTGCGTTAGTAGTCATATAATTACTACCATCAATATTACTTCTACTTGCTGAGCCGTTGAAATACGCTTTACGCTCATCATCAGACATATATCTAACTTGATTTGAGTAGCCACCAATAAGCGATGTTTTTTGCCGGAAAGGTAGATTCTTTGTATTCCTTATCTTTGTCAAGTGTCGGTGATTTGCTGAATCCCAAAAAGAAGTAATACCGTGATGACCAGCGTGTTGTCTTGTTTCTTTTGAATACAAAGAAGGAATATAGCGCCCCCAAAGACCTACAGTTTTTGGATTAGGAACAAATCTATCACCCTCTACTCTACCCATTATTGAATAACCATCATCGTCTTTAGGTAGGCTTTCGTGCATCATTTCTAACTTGTGTAATACATTTCTACCCATTCCTCCTTGATGGTGAAAGTCCTCAGCAAACGGAGCACCAAGACCTATGACATTGTTTTCTTCATCAGTTAGCCAATGCTCTCTTTCGTCTTCAGGAATATCCGCAAGGTCAGGGCCATTTTTCCCTACATGATGAAAAGAGTCATGATTACGAATTGGTTTTTGTTGCCTTTCAATTTCTGACATCTCTTTTGCTCGCTTAATGACTTCTCTTATCTTTTCCATACTCACAAGTGGGCCGTCAAATCCATCAAGTAACGGGTGTGAATCCATTTCAGTCATATCTGCATTATAACCCATTAACCCCAACATTGTTTCTAAATCAACATGTTCGTATGGATTTTCGTCAAGTATTTTCAATTCTTTTAATTTTGATTCAGCGTCTTCTAATCTATCTATTTTACGCCCTTGCCTCATTCCTTTTACCGGAAGGTGCAATAGCCCTTCTCGCTCTTCCTCTTCTTCGTATGTTCCAACATCCATAGAGTCACGATGCTCATGTAAAAGTTCGTTATAATCATCAAGAAGGTTTTGATAAACAGAAGTTGTAGACTCATTGTTGCTGTCAAAAGGAACTTCTTGCATAGCCTTCATCAATGATGCTTTGATGTATCTTTCTTCTCCATCAGGAATATCATCTACTGTTTCATAGTGTTTTTTGATATTAGCGCCATGCATGTGTTGAGGTCGCATGTAATGGTCAAACTCACCAGTAAATCGCTGAGCGAGATTTCTCTTGATACGACCAGCGCTTATGACACCATTATTACCTAACTCTATGTTTTGAGCATTAGCATGGTCACTGCCTTTTTCATGTAGATGTTGAATGACTCTATGCCTATCAACGGGATTCAAAAACTCCAAACCATACAAGTAACCCTCATGTCCTAAACTTTCTTTTAGTAATATGGGGTCAAGTTCGCTTTCAGGCTTACCTGAATAAAGATGGTCTTGAATCTCTTGCTCGCTCATCTTAGCCTTCGGGTCAAACGCCTCACTATGATATTGGTCACTCTCCCAACCATCGGCTGCATCTTCAAAGTGTTTTAGTCTCAAAGCATGTTCATGTTCTACTGGCTTTGGATATTTCTCAATCATCTCTTTTTCTAAGTCACGGTTATTGTCTAACCATCTTTGATAATTGTCCTCGTAGATGTCATGTAGATAATGGTCGTTTAATGGGCCAAGAAAATTATGATGTCTCTCCTCTTTATTTGATTCAGTATTGTAACGAAGTTTACCAATTACCGCTGGGTTCTCTTTCTTTTCTTCAAGTCTTTCCTTTCCCATCTCAGCCATCTTATGCCGAAAAGACATACTTTCCTCACCGGGTTTTGAAGGTAAGTAGAAACGCCTCAACTTTTCAGTCATAGCCGACCTACCAGTTATGGTATTTTTTTGACGCAAAGGGTGGTGTTTTTTGTGGTGCGGGTGTGATTCAGGATAGTGCTGTCCTTGTGCAAACTCAGCATGAGGGTATGAAGATGCAACTTCATGTAGAGGTCTTTCTCTCATTCTACCTTGCCAAACATGCTCACCGAGTTTCATCTCAGCGCCTCTTACAAAAGCAGTGCCTTTTGCTTTTTTATCAAAACGATGTCTTTTTTGCCTCTGTTTAAGAATAGAATAACAGACATCATCTAATGGAGTCTGTGGTATTGTTTCATTATGATTCTCTAAGTTCATCTTGGCGAAATAAAAGTCACCAATAGCATTATGTAAATCTACACCATCAAAAATTGATTTAAGAAGTTCATCACGACTTCTGTAATACCAACCTGTCGGCGTTTCTCTCATTCAAACACCCCTCAATAGGGGTTGTTACTCAAAACCCCGTTGTTATCAAGACGACTTACTCCGCCACCTTCGTGTGGGTTTAACATAGCGGCTAACTTGTCAAGACTAACTTGCACTGATGTAGCACCTTTGTTGGTAACATCTTCAGCGTTGTATGGATATTGATTAGTGGTGTAGTAAGCGTTTCTTGTTTGGCCGCCAGTTTCAGACATAAACATTACACCCATTGGTGAAGAATCGTATGATGTAATAAATCCGGGTTGAGCGCCTTCAGCAACTGCTTTTTTCATACGAGCATCTACTATCCTTTCGGGCTTTCCTGATGCTGACTTGTCGCTCAAAGGCATAGGTGGGCCACGGAAACCGGGTCGCTTAACTCTAACACCACGAGAAGCATCACCACGCTTTTGCTCACGAGTTTTACCTTCACTTAGGGGTAGAGTTCTTGCAGTGGTATTATCCTCACGCATTGACATTGGACTTTGTTGCATAGGTGTTGCGTATTTGTCTTCTTCTCGTTCTTCATAATCACCCTCTGCTTCTGAATAGTCCATTTCTTGACGAGGCTCAGGTGGCAAACCAGCATTCCTTCGCTGTGCGTCACCAATGGTAAATACTCCATCACCTTTCATTTTGTCATCTTTGTCAGGTTTACCATGTGCTTTATCGCACTGTGCTTTTTCATTTTCTGAGCATTCAGAGTATTTTTTACCAAAGTTCTTCATGCAGTATGAGTCTTTGATAGCCATGTCAGCCTTAGCCTTCATGTCTTTTGCACCCTTACCATCAGCAGCAAACTTAGGAACTTTCTTACCTTCGTGCTCAACCATCTCAAGACCTTTTTGTAGTCCATCCATCAAAATAACATCACCATGAGGTGAGATTTTTACATCATTCATTTTATCAATGACTTTCTTACACTCTTCGGTAGACACACCGCATTCGTCAGCGCACTCTTTGAGGCTGGCAGCACCGCCTTTCTTTTTCAAGCAATTCTTGATTTTACTTTCATGACCATCGGCTTTTTCCATAGCGGTGCAACCAGTCTTACAAGTTCCCATTTTTGCCATTCCTTCACAACAAGGTTTTCCTTTACCTTTTTCAAGTGCGTCTATACGCTGAGTCAATTCTTGTGCTTTATTCATTAAATCTAATGCTTGTCGGCTCATCGGGGAGGGTATAGGCTTCATTGTATCACTTCTGTTCCTTTGGCTTGCTCGGCCATTTCATGAATCTCCTCCCAAGACATTAGGTGGATTTCATTGTTTGAATATTCATTTTGACTCTTTAATAGCCCTGAGTCCATTTGGTTTTCAACTCCGACATCTCCTCTAAATGCATCTGTAGAAACATCTTGACTTAGAGGAGTAGCAGCGGGAACAAAACCTGCTTTGCGTAGCATACTGATTGGGTCGCTTACAGCGTTACGAAGTTTTTGATTTTCGGCTTTCAAAACCTGTAAGTCGCCATCCATTGTTTCCATTTTGGAAATTAGAGCATTCATCAAACGCTCAGCAACAGACTCTTGACTCATTTAATCACCTTCACTTAGGAGAGTAACGACCAAAAGTGCCGTAGTGTTTACGCATTCCGTTTCCAGTTCTTGCCGACAAAATTGTTCCGGGTAGAACATCGCTTCTTTGCGAGACATCAAACTTTTGTCCAGTAGTGCTCATTTTGAGAATAGTAGACTCACCGGGCTGGACAGCATCAACAAGTTCTTTTTCAGCCTTAACAACCGCCGAGTGAATATCCTCATTCAAATATCCAGCAAACTTCAAGATTTCATTTAGATGTTGCTGGGCTGCAAATGGGTCACTGCTCTCTAATGCTTTATTGAATGCATCTGTGTGAACAGTTAATTTTCTTGCCATAGGATTCATTTTTAGTAAGTCCATAGTCTCGCCTCTATTGCACTCGTAGTGATACCACCCTAAATAGCCTTACGCCCCACGCAATCTTCTACTGTCTTGTAACCTTGATGCATTTTGTTGAGGGATAGATGGTGCTAACCCTCTTTGTTGAACACTACTTACTGGTGCTCCCGCACCCGGACTACCTCTTTGTTGAGGTCTTGCTGGAGAGCGAGGAGTGCGTATTCCCATCCCCTCTCCTCCGGGCTGTGATGGAGGCATCATCTGTGGGGGTAATCTACCACCTTGCATCATCTGTGGAGGCATACCGCCCTGCATTGGAGGCATGGCTTGTCTTGGTGGCATTCCTCCGCCCACTTGAGGAGGAGGCATAACGCCCGGTTTTTGTTGCTGAGGCTGACCTTCGGGTTGGCCTTCAGGTTGAGGAGGTTTCTTACGATAACTGAAACGGACATCTCTATCTCCTTCTTCAAGTAGTTCAGGCTCATAACCAAGCATAGCCATTCTCTGAGCAAGATTGACCTCCATCTCATCACGGCGTAATCTTGTAATTTCATCTTCTTCTTCATTTGGATAGAGAGTCAGTTTCCAATCAGTGATGTCAAGTTCACGAAGCATACGAGGGAATAGAACATCAGTATACACTTTTTGACCATATTCAACTGCACGATTTGTAACAAGAATCTGTAGACCTTCATTGTTCAATCCACCCGATTTACCATTGTCAATCATGAAGATTGAAGAAACACCATAAAAAGCAGCAATACGATTTCGTATTTCATCTCTCACAGCGATATACTGCATCTCTTCAAGCGTGTCCATGAACTTAACCCAGTTTACACCACCACGACCCGAAGATGATTCAATACCAACTTTAGGAATGTAATGTGGGTCACGCTCCATTTTTTCATCAACGCCTTTCCAAAAGGATTTCATTGATTCAAGATTATCTGTTGTTACACTCACAATACCTTTCGGGATTCTACGCTTTTGATACGCTGTGTAAATGTAATTATCCATAGCGGTTAGAGTCATGGCTTGTCGCCATAGTGTGTTTACTGGCGAGCGCCCGTAAAGTTTACCGGGATTATATTTTGAAAGATGTATAACTTCTCCTTTCATGAAATATTGATTCTTACCCGACCCTGCCATATTGACATAATGAGCATCAACTAAGCGAGAGCCACAAATCTGACACTTTGGTTCTTGACCCGGATATGCAACTTGGTCACGATGAATACGGCAAATCTTGTATCTACCTCCACGGACTCCACGCTTGTCAGCAATAATTCGCATAAAAATAGGGTCACCACGGATAAGTTCTTTTATTCTGTAGAATTGAACTTGTCCTGTCTTCTCATCAACATAGTATTCTTTTATCATAAGAAGAAACGCATCATCAACGATATTCAAGTCACGCTCAATCTCATGAAGCACTTGCATGAAAGACTGCTCCATTGAGTTTTCTTGTTCAAGCAACCATTTAGCATACAATGCTTGGTCAGGGTCAGGAGGGCGAACCTCTCCACCACAAGTAGGACATGATTCAACTTCATGTTGGAACTCATCTTCACAATCAACACATTTCATACGAAACTTCTTTTCCCAATAGTAACCTCTACGGAATATTTCTTGTCCAAGTTTTGTAATGACAGTTCTAAGAATGAGATTTTCATTTGATACCGCATAAAGTGCTGGTAGAGTAATACCTTGTGCTAATACTGGCTCTTGTATACCAGTAGTATACAACGGCATTTGAGGTTGAGGAGTAGTTCTTCGTCTAAACGGACTTGCTAAAGCCGACAAAAATCTACTAACGATACCTTGATTTTCCTCAGCCATCATAGACCCTCCCTGTATTTACCTATGGTGTCCATATCAATTCCCCAATTATCTAACAACTCACGAGATTTTCTTTCATCATCTTTCCAATTCTCATATCTAACTAAACGCTTTAATTCCTGTTTGCGAGTTTTGTCTTTTTCATCAAGATAAGCCAAAACAGCCTTTGCTTGAACAGACTTCATTTTCAGGTGGGGAGACACCCCACCAAGTAACTTTCGCAAATCAGCCTTAGAATAGAATTGTAAACGATGCTGACTTCTTTGTGTATCTTTGTATACCTTGTTGTCAATAGACAAAACTCCACAATCTAATGTTTTGAATAAATCTTCACAGTGGACTTTACCTCTATCACCTGTGGCTATCATTCCAGCACGAGGTTCACCACGCTCAGTTATAGTGATATAACCGTCAGCATCAATAAAACCAGCACTGTAAGACCACACATCTTTTAGCACTAATCCATCACTTGAAATACGAACATAAGTGCCTCTCACTGCTCCTTTTACAATATCCATATCTTCACCATACATATTCATAAGAGTAGCAAGTTTTCTATCTGTTTGTGATTTTTTCAGCATTCCAGCATCAGAAAAATTACTACGAATAGTGGTTACTTTCATCGGCCCTTTATTGAGTAACTCTTGTGCAGCAAACTCCAAGAAATCTTTTTCAGCCTTGTTGAGTTTTTCAATCGGATGTAACGCATTAGACCACATTTTACGAGCAGCGCTACGGTCATTCATAGCCATAGCCCACGCTTGTTGCTCTTCTTCTCCCCAAACATCTTCATGCTCATCAAGCATTTTCAAAGTCTGTTCAGCCTTGTCCCACATCATACATGCTCTTTCAAGATTAACACAACGAGACTCTCCAAACTTTCTCAAACTCTTGAGTTTACGGTCATCAAGTCCAAGTTGTTTTATTGTATCTTCATAGGGTTCACCCCAAGATAACATCTTGATTGTCATATCTGTTTCAAGGGATTTAATCGCTCTAACATCTTTTATGAAATTATCAATCTCATCTCGATTGTCTTTATTGTTCCTTCGTGCCTTTCTTAGACGCTTTACCAGCGTCTCAGCATTACAACCAAGAGAGGATTCAAACCAACCATCACCATTAGGTGCAAAGTGATGTTGCTTTTTAATTGGTTTCTCTTCTCCATCGGAAATAGGGGTAAAAGAATGCACTTCACCAAAGTCGTCTTCAATCAATGCTGACCCCCACATAGTTTGACCTCCCTATTGACCTATTTACCATTTGCTACCCACAGGAGTTTTACTAAAGATTTCCTCCAGTTTATTTCTAACTCTCAAACGAATAGGAGTATGAGGAACAATTTGCTCAGTAGTATATAGATTAGCAATAGAATCCAATTCCCAAATATCAAGCCCAGTCTCGTAATTATTTTTGTGTAAATATCTCACCATATCATTAGTTGAGAGATTACTACCGCTACCGGGAACAAAAGGACAACCGCCTAATCCACCAATACTGGCATCAAACTGAGTGATACCCCAGTCTAATGCGGATTGTATGTTTGGGAACATGTTGTCTTTTTTGTTTTTCATGTGGTGTAGATGAAGCGCTATATCAGAGTCAATATGTCTTGATAACTCAAGAGTTCTGTATATTGAAGATGGATGAGCAGTTCCTATCGTGTCGCATAATACTACAGTGTCAGCCATGTGTTGTGCTGCTTGCATAGCCTCTAACAATTTCTTCTCATCAGTTTTTTCATTAGGTGCTCCAAAAGCACAAGAGATGTAAGCCCTGACATTTTTTGGGTCTGTATCTTTTAGCATAGAATCTAATTCAGCAACTATGTCATACATGTTCTTACCTAAATTGGCTTGATTAAACATCTCCGATGCTGAAAAGAATACATTGAGTTTCTCAGCACCTACAGCCTTTGCTCTATCAAATCCTCTTTGATTAGGAACTAAAACACTAAAATTACCAATGTCTTTTGTTGCAGTAAATACTTCTTCAGCGTCAGCCATGTTAGGAACGAGTTTAGGGTGAACAAATGATGTAATTTCAATATCTTGTAGTCCAGCGTGATACAGTCTGTTGATTAAATCAATCTTATCAGTCGTAGGTGTTTCCTCTTGGATATTTTGTAATCCATCACGAGGCCCGACTTCATAGATTGAAACATCTACCATTAATTTTCACCTTCTGTAGCCATCATTCTTCTGTCAGCAAAATACTTTGTAGGGTCTTCGGCTATGAGTTGTCGTAACTGTTCTTGAGCATCTTCTTCATATCCTCTAACTTTCTTTTTACCTCTCTCTAAAGCACTAATTGCTTGCATGAAAGGTGTTCTATCGTCTCCAAGATACGACTTATCACTTCTTGCTTCTTGATAATCAGGATTGTTTCTACCCTCTTCATACATCATTTCATTAAACCCTTCAGTGTCGGCCATTTCAGGAAATTGATTAGTGAGCGCATTACTGGCTTGACCACCAAAACGGTCAATCAAACTTAGGCGATGTGCTCCTCCTCTACTCATAGCATCAGCAACATCAGCAAATCTTCTTGCATTGAGTTTATCACCAGCGGCTCGCATGGCTGCTGATTCTTGTTGTAAATCCTCCATACTTGCTTTCTTTTTTGTATCAGGGTCAGCGGCACGAGTAGGGTCTTTATCTCCTTTCTTACCTACTGAAATAATCAAAACCATTCCATGTTTTTTTCCGCCTAATTTACTTTCTTTCATGGTATCATCCACCCTCCGTTTCCTTTGCCTGTTATGATATTGTCAAGTCCGGGGAGAATGTCGTCAAGCATAACGATAGAACCTCTGAACTCTTTTGTAGCCCAGTTAGCCAAAGCGAGAGACATAGCCAAGTCATCATGCACACCCACGCTCTCCAGTCTCCCGTTCTTTTGCATACCAAATCTATTCAACTCTTCTTCTAACTTGTGAGTAAATATTCTACTCTTTTCATTTCCGTAAGGTGTCTTAATCTGTCCTTGTTCAAAGGCCATGAGTAAAGACATGAAGAGACTTTCCTTTCTTGTCCGAGTTGTCATGAATGTTCTGATAGGAATGTCCTCTCTCATTTCATTCAACTCCATAGCAAACATACGCTGGAAATTGTTACCTTCAAGTTCTATTAAGTCAGGTTGAAATCTTTGATTCAAGAGAATGATTTGTCGTTTCTGTGCAACGGAACTCAGTCCACGCTCATGCACTATACCAACGATTTGTTTTACATTGTCATCAGGTGGTTGTCGTAGAACAGTCATAGCAGTAAAGTCAGCATTCTTATCGGATGCAATTGCAGTGTCCCACCCGATGAAGTGATGACCAAATATACCTGTAGCATCACCGTTAGCATCGTATTCATTTTCAGCATGGTCAAGAAGAACCAACTCAGGGTCACGAGCCTTCTCAAGAATAGACATTGGGAACATACTGGCAACATCGTGGATTGGTTCGCAAAGATATTCACGAGTAAATTGAATTGCTGGCATAGATAATCGTCTTTGTGCTAATGCATCAAGACTCCAACGCTCAGGCCAAAGAGGTTCGCCTTCTTTGTTAATAGCGGGATAAGTTTCTACTCGGAATGTCTCTTTTTTCTCAAGTTCAGCATACAAGTCATTGTAACTAAACGGAGTTCCTACCATCATCATTTTACCTGTGTGGTGAAGAACTGGTAGGAGGACACCATAAAACCAGTCGGCTGCTCGCTGCAACTCACTACCTGTTGTTCCCCACAAAATGTCATCACATACAACAACATCAGGGTGGAAACCTCTTGTTCCTCCACCAACCGACTTAGCCATAATACGACTACCGTTAGTGAACTCAAAGTAGGTCTTTCGCCACGGTATACCGCCGGGTTTGAGATGTTGTAAACAAGCAGCACCGTCTATGTTGTTACGAATAAAACGCATGTGCTCCAGTGTCTGTTCAAGAGAATGTGAAAAAATCATGATGTGTTTGTTAGGATTGAATGCTGCTAACCAAAGAGCATACGACATAAAGAATACAGACTTACCGTGGTCACGACTTGCTTTGACGCAGTAGTATCGGTTTTCTTCAAGTCCCTTATCCCAACACTTGTGATGACCTGCATAATCAAATCCTAAAACAGTTTCAAAGAAATATTTGAAAGAGCGCTTAGACATCTTCATGTCCATGTCAATGATGAGTTGCTTCATCTGTTCTTCTTGCTCACGCTTACTCATCAGACCACCCCGATGAATCGCATAGGATTTGAAGATGCTAATTTTGTCATTTTTTGTTTACCACTCATCTCTTTAGCAGCAGGGTTTTCGGGGTCGCTACCCTCCGCTGGCTTTGGATTAGTAGCATCTTTGATTTCATTTGCTGTATTCTCTATCCCAACCAACTTTGGTTGTCCAGTTGTCGCATCAGCAATTGCAGCACCGCTTGTTGCGGCTGTCGGTTCAGAAGTATTGGTAGTTGCTGGAGCAACTTTGACTTTATTAGCAGCCGCCTGTGCTACTTCGTCTCCTTGTTGAGTGCCAGTTGGGAAAGTAGATTGAGCACCACCTCCAGTA
>VTLG01013496.1_pt1 | contig 14679 bp, 27 predicted proteins | sample 4694571 | NCBI WGS metagenome assembly VTLG01 (sample SAMN12604809, study PRJNA352737) | marine metagenome | biome: ENVO:00000447; feature: ENVO:00000209|ENVO:00000569|ENVO:01000036; material: ENVO:00002151; isolation source: viral sequences binned using virsorter ...
CTTCTGTTCCTTGATTATAGGCTTGGATTCTTAACATTGAACCACCATCGCTTGGTCTATCGGTATCTGACCTAATTTGACTTATACCAGATGTATTTGCAGATGAATCGAGCTGAAGGGTTGCATCCCCAGATGCACTTGCGGTAATGTCGAGCATAGTTGATGGAGATGACTGATTTATTCCGACATTGCCATTATGGTCAATGGTCATTCTCGAATCAAGTGTAGCACTACTATTATCGGTTGTATGAAAAACTAATTTAGTACCTTCAGCACTACCCTCAGTCCACGTTTCAGTTGCTAATGCTTCTATTCTTGCACCATATCCAAAATTTGAATGGCTGTTCTCTGTTCCTACAAATGAGATATGACCTATTCTCTCTCCAGATGTTATCGCACTATCGGCTCTAATTATATTAAGACCAGCCCCAGAAGACGAAGATAAGGATAAAGTATCTTGCGGATTTGAATGTCCAATTCCGACATTGCCTGATGAATCAATAACTAATGCACTTGTAGATTGAGTACCATCACTTGCTTCGGTATGGAAAACAATATCTCCCCCATGCATTAAACTTCTTATTTTTAAGTCACCAGTATTTAGGTGGTCAAAGTAGGAATTGCTACCATCGTGATATATTTGTATATCTTCACTTGCACCAAGTTTTAAAACCCCACCAGAACCACTTGCATCTGGTAAGGTTAAATGACCACCAACCTCTACTGCTGAATTAGTTGTATCTACTGTGAATACATCACCACCATCAGAGTTCTTTCGAACAAGGAAGGCTTCTGTGTTGGTTACATCTATTGTGGATGTGCCTTCAATTACTTCTGATAGCGAAAGTCCTATTCCACCAGAAACTGTTAGATCACCTGTGATTGTAACATCACCATCCATTGTTCCACCATTGCCAAGATTCTTGACATTGGTTTGCCCCATTCCGCCAAACATATTAAATCTCCACCATTCTTACTGCACCAGTAGTAGTGCTAGTAGAGTTAAAATTAAAATATACAGTATTCCCCAATCCTCTGGGAACTGTAATAAAAAACTGAGTATTAGCTGGTATTAATAAGTCGTTACTAGCATTAACATTTGTTTCTGATGTAGTGAAATTATAGTATATTTCTACTGCTGAATAAACACCAAGAGTTGCTGTACTGCTTGATAATAATTTGTGTGATGTGTTTGCAACATCTGCTGAACTTCCTGCTGTACCTGCTGAAGATACTGTCCAAACTCCTCCAACTGTTGCGTTAAGTGCTTCCTGTACGGAATGCGTGTGTAGGTCTGCCATTTTCCTTCCTCTCTAAGCCTGACAATAGCGTGAACGAGACTGTGCTATGTCGTTATTTTTTATTAAGTTTTTTCTTTATTTTTTTAACTGCTTTTTTTGCAGTACTAGGTGCTTTGTAAAGACTCCAGTCAGATTCACCCATTACCCTTTTATAGCCTTTTTCTTTCAATGCTTCAAGTTTTTCAGGATGTTTTTTAAAAGTATCTTCTTCCAGCCTTTCTATTTTACCTAAGTTTGGTTTTTTCCAATATTGCATAATATCTCCAAGTGTATGGGGGCAGGGCTAACCATACCCCCAATATCATTAGTCTACGTTAGTAAACTTAACACCTTTTTTGTTATCAGAATCGTCTATGATTTTGCAACCATATAATAAATCTGCAACAACTTTAGTACCAAGAGCATCAACAGAATATTCTGACTGTACTCTAACTTCCTGCTGTGAAGCAAAAACTGCCGCACTTTTATGAAATATAGCACCCGGTATTGTAGAGCTTGTACCTGCTGTGCTTACAGTATTTGACATATATACATCAATTCCGTAAAGCGAACCAACCATTCCAGAACGAAGCCCTCTGTTGCCTTCGCCAACTGCATCATTTCTGATAAAGTATTGAGCGATACCAGCAGAAGGGTTCAAAATGTCTGCAAATAATGTTGGATTAACAACCATTGCACATTCCCCATCCATATAAGGAACATCTGCTTCACCTAGAGTTGCCAAAGCTGACTCGAAGACAGCGGCAGTTAAGGTATCGTCAGCAGAAAGAGCTTGAGAGCTATTTAAGCCATCTAACTCTGCCCAAATATCAGCATCAACCTGACGAGCAAGAGCTTCACCCATCATCCTAGCGTATTTTTCTACTAAATCAGCTTCGGATTGGATTAAAGCCACATCTTCAAAAAGTTTTGCGACATATTTGTGTTTATTGATTGCCAACTGAGTTGTTGTGGTTGCAGTTGCATCGTAAGAGACATCTGAACCAGCACTTTTGTCTGAAGCACTCACAAGACTCATCTCAGGAATGTTAATTGCATCCCCATAGCCTTTTCCTGCTACTAAAGCAGAGTAATCATCTACTAATCCACGAAAGACACTTTTTCTTTCAAAGAATTTATAGATACCATCTGCCCAAATTTCAGGAATAAAATGCTGGTCTGTTGTAGTCGTTACAGGACTACCTTGATAATGTTTAGCCATTTATATTACCTTTTTATGTATGACTCCAATATTGTCTGCCAGTTGTTCCTTCTTTCTTCTCCCGACATAGCAGTCCAGTCACCAACTTGTTCCGTGGGTACTGTTCCTTTTCTGTCAGGTGGATTTACTTTTTCAGCCTCAGAAAACTCTTCAACTATATCCAAAAGAACCTCTGTTTCAACATTGGAAAATTTTTCTCGTTTAGACTCAGGAAGCCTAGACAAAGCAACTTCTCGAAGTTTGGCATCCATTGATTCCCATTTTGCCTTAAAAGGCTTATAGGACTCAAGTTCTTTAGCAAGTTCAGTATTAAGCTCCTGCCATTTTTCCTCTTCTTGGAGTTTTGCACGCCTACTTTCTTCCTCTTTAGTTTTAAAAGACTCAAGAGAATCACGAAGCTCATTTCTTTCTGAGATAACCTCGTTTAATCTTGAAATTGGTACATTATTTTCGTCTTTAGTGACGGATTCCTGTTTTACATCTGTTTCGATGGTCTTTTCTTCAGACATTTTTACCTCTTAAGTGAGTTAGTGAATATACAAGAATTGCCCTTGCATTAAAGTTACGCTACAATGTAAGTTGTAAAAGTAATCTAATGCAAGAAAAAAATTACGATTTTAAACAAAAGTGGTTTGAATATTTAGGTTACAAACCGCATGATGGTCAAATTCCTCTGCATTTCCCTAAAAAAGACAATGCTAGATTTCAAGTGGTTGTTTGTGGAAGGCGGTTTGGAAAAACTTGGGCTAGTGCTATGGAAGCTACTTATGTAGCATCTCAACCAAACAAAAGAATCTGGGTAGTTGGGATGTCGTATAAGAAAGCTCGTTTGATATTTCGTGAGATTTGGCAACGAATGGTTGTTGGGCATTCTGAAGATATTGACAAAGCATCAGAAAAAGATATGTACATCAGATTCAAATGGGGTACTATCGTAGAGGGAATGTCAGCAGATAACCCTTCAAGTCTTGTAGGTGAGGGTCTCGACCTACTTGTAATTGATGAAGTTGCCAAGATGAATAAAAAGATTTGGGATATGTATTTATCCCCAACAGTAGCAGGAAGAAAAGGTAAAGTTATTTTTATTACTACCCCAGAGGGGAGAAACTGGATATATGATTTATTTAAACTTGGGGAGCATGACCCATTATGGGAAAGCCATACATCTCCATCGTGGATTAATCAGTATGAATTTCCATTGGGGCTAGATGACCCTGCTATTATAGAAAGAAAAAGAAATATGTCAAAAGAACTTTTTGGTCAAGAGTTTGGAGCAGAGTTTTCTGTGTTTGAGGGAAAAGTGTGGAACTTTAATAGAGAACTTGATACTGGAGATTTTCCATATGACTCAGACCTGCCTACATATTGTTCGATTGATTTTGGTTATCGTATGCCAGCAGTAATTTTCTTGCAAACATATTGGGAAGATGATATAGAACATATAAGAATCTTCGACTCCATCCTGCATAAGCAAAATATAAAAACAGAAGACCTAATCAAGCTAATCAAAACAAAAGGATACCCAATAATGTCTTTCTATGGTGACCCTGCTGGTTCTAATGTGCAAGGACAGTCAGGTAGAGGAGATATGGAAATATTCAGAAGAAGTGGCATAAGAATATTATCTACCAGAGATAGAATTAGCAGAAATATCGTTAATAGCGTTGCCTACACTAGAGGATTCTTTGAAAGTGCCGATGGCATTAGAAGAGTTCATGTAGACAGGAGATGTGCTGATATGATAGAAGATTTTGAGGAATACAGATACCCAGAAACGGAAGATGGGAAACCAGTAAAGGAAGAACCGATGAAAGATGGATACCATGACCACGGCAATGATGCCTTTAGGTATTTTATAATTAATCGCTTTCCAATGAGAAACCAAGAAATGAAGAGGATTCAAAGATGATTCAAAGAGTATTAAAGGATAAATTACTAGAAACAAAGCTAATGATGTCTCATGCTAGGCGAAATGAGATAAGAAAGCATTTAGATTATTATTCAGGTGTTTCAACTGAGCAATACATCAATAACTATTTTAGTGGTGATGCTTTTTCTGAAATACCACCAAGTATGACTAATTTTACTAGAAAATTCATTAATAAGATTAGTAGAATATACAGTTTAGGTGCTAAAAGGAATGTTGGTAATAAAAGATATGAGGAATTAACCCCAACCAAAGATGTTCGCATGAAGCATTCAGAGAGAATGACCAGATTACTAGGAACTATTGCAAATCGTGTTCATTGGAGAGATGGTTTTTTTGATTATCGACCTATTTATTACTTTGAGGCATATTTTGATGAAAACCCTTTTATTCCTACCGCTATAGTATATCCTTTGCTTAATAATAGCTCAGACCTATCCAATACAGATAATCTTCAATGGGAATATTGGGATAGTGAAAAATATGGCATAATGAATGAAGATGGAAAGATGACAGAGGAAGTAGAAAATCCTTATGGTATGTTGCCGTTTGTATTCACTCACAGAGAAGACCAACTTGATTCTTTTTTTGTAGAGGGTGCTAGTGATGTTGTAAGTTGCAATGAGCAAGTAAATATTGCCTTAACTGAGATGAATTTAGGCATGAGATTCAATATGTTTGGTCAGCCGTGGGTAACAGGACTTAGAGCAGACCAAAGTATGTTAAGAGCTGGTTCTAATACTATTCTTGATATGGGAGAAGATGGTGCATACAATATAACAAGTCCAAGTGGGAATATACAGGAAGCAATAGATAATATTAAGTTCCAAATAGAGCTTGTTGCATCTAATAATCATTTATGGATTCAATGGGCAGAGTCTGGTGGAGAAGTGCCTAGTGGTATCTCATTAATGATTAAGGACATGGAGAGAAAGGAAGATTATTATGATGATATTGCTTTATGGAGACTTTACGAGCAAGATTTTTACAATGTAGAAAGAAGAATAGCAGAATATAATGGAATTTCTCTTCCAGAAGAGTTTGGTGTTGATTTTGAAGAGGTAGAATACCCAAAAACAGTTCAAGATCAGATATTAAAGGATGAATTTGACATTCAAAACAACCTTACAACCAGAGCAAAGATAATGGTTCGTGAAAATAAAGACCTTACAGAAAAACAGGCTCAAAAATTGATAGATGAAAATAGGAGAGTAAATGAGCAAGAAAACAGCCAGTCAATCTTTACGCAATTCCGTCAAGGAGCTGGACAAAATCAATAATGTAGAGTTTGAGTTTGAGGGAACTCTGCAAGAAATCATAGAAAACCCTATCGAATGGGCAGAATTACAGGCAGAGCGTGTTATTGCCGATAATATTGAGAATTATTTAAAATCTAAAGAGTTGGGAGAGAAATTCTGGGATGAAATTAGAAATATCAGTTAATTTTGACTTTGGCAAGCTCGCTGGTAAAACAAAAAATATTATTGATGATTATACCGCTGGATATGCACAAGACTCAGAACAAGCATCTAAGGACAATATTGATGCTGGATTATCTCCCGATATAAAACAATCTACTAAAAAACATAGGCAAAGAAAGGGATACCCGACTAGACCACCGCTAAAAGCAAGTGGTAAAATGTATAATAGTATCAAGTCTGACAAGAATTCTTTAAGATTGTTAGAATATGGATATTTTCATCATACTGGTAAAGTACCCACCACAGTAGCACGACCATTTATCTCCACAAGTGCTAAAAATAAACAAAAGTTAGACAAAAAGTTCATGCAAGACATACAAAAAGCCTTACGCTCTAACAAAAAGGTTGTATCACTAGGTTAAGAGGAACTAGTTTATGGCAAATAATAGAGAATTAGATGAAAAAGATAGAAGATTACTTATTGAGATTGCTCTTGGACTGTCTTACGACATACGAATTTTCTCTGAAAGACTTGGACAAGAAATTGACCGACTTACAAGAAGTGGTCTTGATGAACAATCAATTATTGGGGTTCTTAAGCAAGACCTTGCTACCAATGGAAGAATCTTTGGGGAATTACGAAACTCCATTAAACGAGGAGTTACTGGAGGAATTAATCAAGCATTCCGCAGAGCTGGAGAAATGGGGCAAGGCTTAAAATGGATTGCCGTTTCTAAAAATATTTGCGATGATTGTCGCTCCAGAGCAGGTGAAATTGATACTTGGGAAGGCTGGGAAACCAGAGGAATGCCCGGTTCTGGATGGAGCATCTGTAAGGAGTATTGTTATTGTCAGTTAATGCCCGAATCCCTGAATATAGACGATTCTATAAAATTATGAAGAAATTTACCCTGCTGACCTGTCTATGTGTAAATTGTAAATGGACATGGGAAGTATTAGGGGTGAAAATCGAAAGGGAGCAAGAATGCCCCGAATGTAAGTCGTTTGATGTCTACAGCTTTATTAAGAAGTAATATTTAATGCTTTTTCTCTTGATTCTATTTTTTCCTGCCAAGCCTTTCTTTGTGCTGGGGTTTGTCTTCCCTTATCTGGCTTTTCGATGCCTATTCTCTCAGCCCTTTTTCTCCAATTCCTAGCTTCTCTCCTTTTTTCATTCTTTCTATCTAGTCTTTTTTGTTTTTGAGCTGATTCCTTTTTAGTAATAGGCTTATCTGGTACAATAGGTCTTTGTGGCATAACCTCATAGTCCACATCCATTATCTCTGCATCCTGTGTGGTAAGAAATTTCTCAAAAGGACTTTTATGATTGGCAACCTCTACACGCTTAATAAGTTTACCAGAGTGTTCTAAGACCAATCTACCAGCTTGTACATTCCCTGCTTCCGCTTCACGAATCATACTGTTTAATATTTTAGGCAGTTTAGAACCAAATGTAACCATATATTTCTGATAAAAGACCTCAACAAACTCTGGGTCTTTCATCCACCGCTGTATAGTAGATACGGCAACACCTGCTTCTTCCGCTACATCCTTAATCTTAGCCTCTGGGTCAGTAACCATCATATCTATAGCTATACCCATAGAAGGCTTTAACTTATCTGGTAGGTTCACACTCATGGTATATTATACGGACTTTTTTATTTTGATACAAGGGTTGTGGACTTTCTTTTGGACATTCTTTCGGAATGGTGGCATAAGACTTTGTTTTTATTTATTTTGAGGGGAGTGGGTAATAACAAATCGCTCAAATCGCTCATACGCCCCTACCCCTAAACGCTCATAACGCTCACCGATCAAAACGCTCAAACGCTCATAACGCTCAAAAGATTTCTCTTGACTTTATGGGTAGGTTGGTTGTATAGACAAATTAAAATCCATTACAAAAGAAAAGACTTGACAAATGCCTAAAGCATCTAATTAAATATTTAACTATTCTATACTATATACTTGACTTGGTGCCTTGTTTGTATTATGAGGAATCAGCTCGAATATTTTACTTGACTTTTAAGAATCATCTCCAATTCTTTTTTATGAAGAATTGAAGATTTTACTTGACAGAAAAAAAACCTACTTGACAGAATTTAAATCTCTATATAAAATCGGAGTATGAATTACATAAATAACAAGCACAAACAAGGGCAACCGATAACAGTTATCGATAATGTAAACGCTCAAATCGTGCAAAAAAAAGAAAAGGAAATAAACATGAAACAAGAAACAAAAAGAAAAAAACTAGACACTATAAAAATAGAAAATAATGAAAGAATCAGTTTAGTATTACCATGCGGAACTAAAATAAGTGTATTCGTTACTGAGGAAGGAAGCATAGTAGATGTACATCACTACAGAACAGAAGCAAGCGACCAAGTACAGGTAGAGTCATGCGGATTTGAGTTTTCTAATAATTCAGGTTCTAATCTTACTTGGACACATGCAAAAACAAAATTCACAACTTCAAAAGATTCTAGGTCTGTAGTCGTGTCTCATGTAGCATTTAATGAATAGTTAACACTTAACAAAATAAAAGGAAATAAAAATGAAAACTCAATTAAAATACTTACAAAATGAGATTGATAAAATTAGTCTTGATAGTATTAAAAACAATAAAGATCCATTAACAATTTTGGCAATGTTTAAAACCATTAGCAAAAATCTAAATGATATCCGCAAGGGTAGAAAGCCATACTTGGAAGGGAGATAAATAAAAATGAATCTAATAACACAAAATACTAAACTAAAAAAGACCTCCGCTCATTTTGGGCGGAGAGTTTTTAATTTTGGGATTCCTGCCTACAAAAGCGTATCAGGTGAAATTACATGTCCATTAGCCGGGGAATGTGTCGAGTTCTGCTATGCTAGATCAGGAGCGTACATCTGGAGTAATGTTAAATCAGTATTTGAAAAAAGGCTAGAAATCACTAAACAATCAAACTTTCCAGAATTGATGAAAGCAGAGATAATTAAAAAGAAAGTAGATTTCTTAAGGGTACATGACAGCGGAGACTATTACTCGAAAGAATACCTTTTTAAGTGGTTTGATATTGCAAGGAGTTTACCAAGTGTAAAATTCTATTCATACACTAACAATATAAATCAAATTAAAAAAGCGTATTCAAAAAATGAGATTCCAAAAAATTATGATTTCATTTTCTCGGATAGTGGTAAACAAGCTCACTTAATCAACAAATCAAAAGATAGACACACCAAAATATTTAAATCTGAAAATGACTTGAAAAATGCACAGTATGTGAATGCTAGTGAATTTGATTTGTACGCAACAAAATGGATAAGTGACAATAAGAAAGTCGGATTGATTTTTCATTAAAAACAAAATAAAAGGATAAAAACAAAATGAAACTAACAAGAAGAAAAAATAAAAGAAGACTAGATTCAACTGGGAAAGGAATACCAGAATTAAAACACCCTAACAAAATAAAAAGAATCTGTAAAGGTTGGTCAAATAAAGGATCACTAGGAAAGAGATAAAGCCCCTTAAACATACCGCCCAAATTAAGCCCGGTCATTTACCGGGCTTTTTTGGTGAAAAAAGGAACTAAAAAAGAATGATAAAAACACTAATTAAAATCTCATTGCTATCGGTACTCTTGACCGCTTTCATAGTGGGGATTTCTGTATTGATAGTGATGATTTTTAGCGTTTAAACAGCCCAAAAACGGGCTTTTTTTAGTTTAGGCATACCTAACCAAGTCTAGACTAAAAAAGCCTGATTTTAGGCAGATTTAAAGCAAAATTTACTGATTCTCATTAAGCGGTACTTATTGAGACTCATTAAGCAGTTTTTAATGAGACTCATTAAGTAGCCCTTATTGAATCTCATTAACCGAGCCTTATTGAGACTCATTATCAATAGCTTATTGAGACTCATTAAGAAGGTCTTATTGAGACTGGAAATAGATAAATGAGATTGAGTCTCATTTATATTTATATTTATAATTTATATTTGAGATTGAGTCTCAACAACAATAAACCCAAATTTATAAACAGAAAATTATATTTGTCAAGAAATATTTTTTTTATATTTTTTTCTTGACTTTTGTTAAAACGCTCCAATTTTTTTTTTAACAAAAATAAAAAAAAGACTTGACAAAAGTTTTTTTAGTCTGAGAGGAAAAAAGTACTTGACTTTTGCATTTTTAGGTCAATTTGCTGATTTTGCGATATTTTGGGGTTTCTTGGAATCTTTTTAAGTAAACGATAGTTAGTATTAAAAAAGTTTTTTACGAGTTTCTAGGGGCAAAATACGGACAAGATTCTCGGTGGAAATATAGCAATATCTGGACTTATGGATAAAATGTTAAGAATTAACAAAGAAATTACTTGACTTGCATTATTGGTTATCATTAGAATTGATCTCATTATTTAACTAAATAAAAAAGGAAATAAAAATGAGTACAAAAATGATGACACCCAAAGAAATAATTAAGATGGGTATGCAGGTCGAGAAATTGACTAACACTATGACTGAATCAATAAAAGCAGATGTGGCGTTAATGGATACAAAAACATTTATGACACCATTAACTAAGGAACTAACTCTTATGTTTGCCAAACTTGAGGGCAATCAAAATCCTGAAAAATTAAAGGAATTTAAAATATTTGTCAGGACTAAGATTCAACCTCTTATAAAAACTAAAAAGACTCAGCAGGATATATTAGGTGATGAGGTCAAGACTCATAAGGTAACCATTAAAAGGACAAAAACAACCCATCTTAAAAATGATATGGTCAATAATGGTAAAATAAAAGATGGCGTTGGAACATTCCGAGTTATATTTGAGGAAAAACCAAAGCCCGAAGAAAAGACCTTTTTTGAGGAATTGGAAAATCTAATTGATAAGCACAATTCCACATGGGATAATGTATTAAAAATATCCTTACATCAATCTGGTCGCACAAATAAAAGAGGTACTGTCCTGATCAAAAATGTAAAAGAGCTAGATACATAACCATACCGATGAGTCTAGATGATTACTAGACGAAATCTCCGCCTAAAAGCGGAGATCTATGGAAATCAAAAAAGGATAATTATGGATTACCAAGAAATATCAAAAACGGAAGAATATCAAGAGGATACAAACTGTTGTACAGTTGTTGCTTCTTCGATAGCATTCAATGTGCCGTTTCCTGAGATGCAAGATTACTTTTTTATTCACATGGGTAGAAAGATGCATAGAGGTATTAGGTTCGGATTAAAACAAGCGAATAAAGTAGCTAAAAATTATGGGTATCAATTAAAAAATATTTGTATGAGCGATTTTAAGGTGCAAGGCAAATTAACACCAAATAACTGTGCAATGCATTTAGGCAAGGGAACTTACATTTTAGGTTGCAGAGGTCATGTACTAGCTTTTAAAGATGGGGTAGTACAAGACTGGACAAAGGGAAGAAGACATCATATCAATAGGATATGGAAAGTTGAAAAGTCTACTAAAAATGTTAAGTCTTCGCAAAAATCGTTTAGTGATTTTATAAATGAGTTAAAAAAAGGATAATAAAATGGAAAATAAACAATTAAGAAATTTATTTCATAGCATTGAAATTGAACTTACTACACTTGTTCAAAATGCAGAATCAATGCCATATACAACCAAGAATAATTATGGTAGGTATATGAAATTATTAACAATGTTACAACCTCAAGTGGGCTTAGATAATGCAGTTCAATTACTTATAATGGCAAAAGGCAATAAACAAGGCATACTAGATGCTGAGAAAGTTATAAAAGGATAATAAAATGAAAAGCTATATTTATATGGATGTTACATACCACAAAAGAACTTGGTTTTATTATATCGAGGGGTTAAATCATAAATTTAAAACCCACGAATCTATTTGTGATTATATTGAAGATTATATAAAAAATGATGGAGATTATGAATAATAACTTGACTATTATAAATAGTATTAATAATTTCAACCAACAAAGGAGAACTAATAATGAAAAAAGACAGACAAAGCCTAGTTAAAGCTGTAATGTATTTAATAAGGGATGTATTTTTTTACACAGAACTTGAGAAGATAAAGGAATTTATCGAAGAAATAATGGCAGAAAAAGAAGAATGTGGGTACGACAATGATTGACTTTATAATAAATGGTGTACTAACCAACCCATATTTTTTAATAAATATTTTGTGGATGGCTACAGTTATAAAAGTAGCAATGATTTTAACAAAGGATTAGCTTAGATATATAAGCAATAGAGCCGATACAAGGTGAAAAGTAAATCTATGGTAATGTGGTAGGTCGTTATTGCAACGGCTGAAGGAATAGAGCCTTGTTGCCCCTCTTAACAATGGGTAAAATGGTAGCCTAATAATCGGAGGTTCGACTCCTCCTCGGCTCACAAGATTTAAAACTTAACAAAGGAGAACTAATGCAGTATTTTAGAATAGATTACACAGATTATGAGTGGTTTGTATTGATGAAAAAACTCGGTGAGAATTTGCCTAGTGAATACCATAATTGCTTTGATGATTATGGAATTTATACGGATCAAGTTTGGGAATTATTTACAGTAGATATTTATATAACAAAGGAGAACTAACAATGTATATAATTGAAACTATATTTTTAGGTCTTATATTTTGTCTGCCTATGATTTGGGTAGCAAAGTTGAAGACTGAACTTAATATTGCAAATCGCAAAGCTGAGCAATGGCGAACACTTGCAATTAATACAGAATTTAAGATGAAGCAGGTATTGGAGAAACTTGAAGGATAACCAATTATCTATAAACTTTGACCTGACCAAAAAACAAATGATCAGAATTCTTAAAGTTTATAAAGCCAATTTGGCTATTTCAAAAATGAATACGGACTTTTATTTACAAATATTAATAAATGAGGAAAAAAATGCAAAGGATTAAAAGGCGGACAAAGAATGGTATAAATGGTGAAGGAACGCTTACAGATTCATTAGTAAAGTTTTGCACAAAGTGTAGAAAGTGTTACGAGATGGTAAAAGCAGATTATAAGGATGGCGATACTGTTTATAATATTTGGAACTTAATGTACTTAAAAGATTTTCCCTCTTATGGGAAAGAAAAGAAAACTTGCAATTATTGTTTAGGCAAACCAATTCAAATTAAAAAAAGAAAACAACCTAGATGGTAATTGTTAAGACTTAACAAAAAAAACAAGGGGAACAAAATGAAAGATTATTACCAAAATAAAGATGAGCAATTTCAAAATGATTGCAATGCATTAAATGATTTTTTAGGCAATTCTATGGATGAATTTGCAGACAAATTTGAAGACATATCAAACGGAGAGCGTGGTGAAGCGATAATCACTTATGTAATGCCAGTTGTGTTAGTAAAACTTGTCGCACAACATTTTAAACATTTCAATTATCACAAACCCGAACACATATTGAATTACTTAAATTACATTAAAAGTGTACTTGTAGAAACTTGCGATGACTCAGATGAATTGGACATGATAGATGACCTAGATTATAATAAACAAGGAGCGAAGGCATGAACGACCATCTAAAAAACGAGATATTTTTATATCTTGATTACCTAAGAGAATCAAAGATAGTTGGGAATAAATTTAATCTCATCATAGACCTTTTTAATATATCTAAAAAGGATGCCAAAAATGTTCTTGATCATTGGCTGGTTATAAATGAATAAGTCATTTATAAAAGATGGTGTACTTATCAAGTATGAAAAGGAATCTGGCAAATTAAGATTATCTGGTGGTTCGTGGACTATAAATATGGATAAAATAAACCTTGACGATGTACATGGCTTTAAGTATATTACAAGGGATTATATCTACGAAATTCAAAAGGAAGATGCAATTTCAGGTGGATATTTCAGGGAATTCAGGGGCGAAAATAAGTTGGTAGTTCCCATAAGTAAATGGAAAAAAAGGAGTCAATAATGCCATTCCCATTCAGAAAAAAAGGTCAATTCAAAGACTATAAGAAATTTAGCTACAGATGGGTTAAAGGAGTTGTTACAATGCTCGAAGTATCATTCTATGCGAGAGATAAAAAAGATGCTAAACTTTACATAGACAAGGTGGCGGAAATAAATGCTAAGAATGAATCGTCAGGCTCTTAAGACACCTAAAGCAAAAGTTCGAGAGCATTGTGCCAATTATGAAACTGGTTTTATATGTAGCGGTTGCATGATTGGAGACAAACTAAAGCAATGGGTTGATATTGAAAAGGCAGGCAAGAAATGCCTAGTTGCAGAAGGCAAGGAATGTGATTATTATAATAGATGTATCAAACCAATAGTAGGCTTCTAAAATGAAACAGATAATTTATAACGAATGGTTTTTAAATGTTTCCCCATTCACTAGGGGTGGTGTTTATCCTTTTCGCCACCCCAACAATTTGGAGACAATAAATGTATAAAAGCGAATGTTGCGATGCTAGTTTAATCGCAGAAGAAGAAATTACCCAATCAAATAACCTAGAGAGTATACAAAGCACCTACATTGTAGAGGTGTTAGGACTTTGCTCGTCATGTAAAGAATGGGCAGGTTGCTATGATGACGAGGATGATATTGATTGGCAAGATGAAGTAGAATTTATAAATGATCATTTGGAGGACTAATGACAAGTGGATATTATGGAATAATCCCAAAAGAAGTAAGGTACTGTAAGGATATAAACCCCAACACAAAGCTAGTTTATTCTGAAATTACTGCCTGTTTAGATAACGATGGGATATGCACAAAAACAAATGCCTTTTTTAGTAGATACTTAGGACTAAGTAAAGTTACTATTTCTAAATGCATTACTGAACTTAGAAAAAATAATTTTATATC
>VTLG01015924.1_pt1 | contig 14679 bp, 5 predicted proteins | sample 4694571 | NCBI WGS metagenome assembly VTLG01 (sample SAMN12604809, study PRJNA352737) | marine metagenome | biome: ENVO:00000447; feature: ENVO:00000209|ENVO:00000569|ENVO:01000036; material: ENVO:00002151; isolation source: viral sequences binned using virsorter ...
ATGCTTCGAGGCTATACAAATAACACTGGACATTTCTCCACTTATAGCCCTCATCGTGCTCTTACTAGATAGCCATGCCATTAGTAACCAAGTCAATCCCAAACCTTATTAATGGTGTTAGCCAACAGCCAGCTGCACTAAGACTTGCGTCACAAGCAGAGACAGTAATCAATTGCATCCCTAGTTCTGTTGAGGGTTTAAAGAAGCGGCCTCCTTTCTATCATCAGGCAAGGATGTTTACTGGTACAGCAGGAAGTACTAGGCCCTTTAGTCATATTGTTGATCGTGATGGAACTGTTCAATATTTAGTTTATATAACTGATGGAGACTTAAAAGTCTTTAGCCTCGCTGGTGCTGAGCAAACAGTTAACTTCCCAGATGGAAAAGGATACCTTGATATAGCGAATACATCAGAACCTGCAAATACTTTTCGACTGGCAAGTATTGCAGATCATACTTTTATCACTAATAAAGAAAAGACTATAGCGATGGACAGCGCAACATCGCCTACCTTTGCTGCTAATACTGGTGTCGTATTTATTAGACAAGCTGAATATAATACAACCTATTCAGTCACACTAAATGCAGGCGATCACGCAGAGACCAAGAAAGAATTTACTACTCCAATCATTGGATCAGGCTCATCTTCTAATGCACCTAGCAATAAACTTATTTGTGATGGTTTGAGGGATGCAATCAATGGTGATAGTACTTTAGGTCCAGAATATACAGCTACTACCATTGATGATTACTTACTCAAAATAGTTAAAGATGATGGAGGAACATTCACGATAGCTGTCAGCGACACAATTGCTGATATGTTTATTGTTGGTATTAAGGATGAAGTAGAAGCAATACAACAACTACCACTAAAAGGAATCAATGGACAGATATTAAAAATAATTGGATCTAGTTCTACAGAAGCAGATGACTATTACGTTAAGTTTGAAACAACTGATGGAGGGACTAGCGGCAAAGGAATATGGAGAGAGACAGTCGCACCCAATATTGTTTATAAATTAGATGCAACAACAATGCCTCATACTTTAATTAGAAATGCAAATGGTACATTTACTTTTCAGAAACATACATGGGGAAATAGAATTGCAGGTGATGCAACTAGCGCAGTCAATCCTCCTTTTGTTGGAGAGAAAATAAAAAACATAAACGTATTTAGAAATAGATTAGTTTTCCTTGCTGATGAATATGCTTGCCTATCAGCAGCTGACGACTACACAAGGTTTTGGCCTGAGACTGTTCAAACAGTTGTAGATAGTGATCCAATCTTTGTAAGTACAGGTGGTACTGATATTAACTTCCTTACTTCGAGCATGGCATTTGCTAACACCTTGCTCTTGTTTAGTCCTCATGGCCAATTCAGATTAGATACAGGTGCTTCAGGGTTAGGTGCTCCACTTACACCTAGAACTGCAACGATCACAGCAATGACAAAATATGATTCAATTGATTTGATTGACCCCATAGGTGTAGGCCGTACTGTTTTCTTCCCTATTAACAAAGGAGATTTCACTGGACTGCGTGAGTTCTATCTACCTGACGTGACAGGATCAACTCCTATTTCAGCAGAAGTAACAGCATCAGTTCCTAGATATATTCCCAAGAACTTAGTAGCCATAGCAGCATCTGTTTCAGAAGAAACAATTGTATTAGTTAGTAAGGATGAGCCAACACGACTGTATATATATAAATTCCTATTCCAAGATGAAACTAAGCTACAGTCTGCTTGGTCTTATTGGGAAATAAAAGGTAGCAAATCCATTCTCTCAGCTGCAATCTTAGATAATGATCTTTATATTATTACTGAATATAGTGATGGAGTTTATCTTGAGAAAGCTTCTCTTAGACCTGAGACTGTTGATACAGGAACTGAGATTGAAGTGCTTGTTGACAGGAAAACAACAGAAGCTAGCTGTACCTTTAGTGTTACAAATGCAGGTGGTTTGAATGCTCAAACAGTAATCACTCTTCCATATCCATTAGCGAATACAGGGGTTACTAAATTAGTAGGAAGACCATTAACAGTAGGAGGAACAAACTATGCAGATATCAATAGCTTCCCAACTTCTCAACCTTCAACCAATGCAGTTATCACAATTGTAGATGCGAAAGGATTAGTCATTACAAGTACAGGAGGTTCAACTACAGGTAAAACTACAGGCAATGCAACTGTTACAATCACTGACTTCCCTTCTTATTTATTCAGCAAGACATTACAAGACAATGTAGGAGTATCTTTTACGAAGCAAGCAGCAACTAATACATATAAGTTTAAAGCATTGATCAAATTAAAACATGGACAAGTCCTTACCCCTACAGCGGAGACAGTCGGTGATGCTTCTAACAATGGGACTATAACTGTTGATGGTGATGTTAGTACTTCTGCTTTCTTTATAGGAGAACCTTATGATATGACCTATGAATTTAGTACGCCTTATTTAAAACAACAAGACGAATCAGGAACAATATCTGTTACCAGTAGTCCTTACTTACAACTTAGAAAATGGTCAGTAACTTTTGACAAGACTTCAGCTTTTGAATTAAAAATCACTCCAGCTGGAAGAGATACTTCTACTTATCCTTATAACGGAATACAAGTTGGTCAGAATTTAATAGGTCAAGTTGGTATTCCAAAAGAAAGTTTCAGAGTTCCAGTAATGACTCGCAACATTGATGCAACCATTCAAATAGTCAGTAGTAGTCCTTTACCTTGTACTTTTCAATCAGCGGAGTGGGAAGGTTGGTTGCAGCAACGAGCAAGAAGGATATGAGCATTGCCACTGTTCGACCTTCAGTTCTTAAAGACGTTGCGATTGTCGCAGACAATATGAGAAAAGAAGATGTTGATGAAGTCAAAGCCCAGACAGGAGCTTGTCCTAAGGGGGGTTTGCTTTATGCTTATTTTATGAGCAAGCCTTGTCTCACTGTTATCAATCGCAAAGGTGAGTTGATGGCAATGGGTGGAGTAGTTCCATCAGCAGAGAATACAGGTCGCATCTGGCTACTAGGATGTCAATCAATGGTTGACGACTCTATTGACAAGAGATGGTTCCTACGCAAATCAAAGGAAAAATTAGCTGAGATGCAATCTTTATATCCTTTGCTATTCAATATGGTTGATGCTCGAAATGAAGTCCATGTAAAATGGATTGATTGGTTAGGTTTTACCTTTATCAAAAAACATCTACACTGGGGCCCAGAAGGTCGGATGTTTTATGAGTTCGTGAGGATCTAAAGAATGTGCCCTCCTGCCGTCATTGTTGGTGTTCTGTCTGCTGGACTTGGGTTCATGCAGCATCAACAGAGTGTGGCTGCACAAAATAGACAGATAGAAGTTGCTAATCAAAATGCTGTAGCACAATTTGAAGTATCAAAATTGCAGACAGAAGCAAATAGATTTAGAGAACAGCAACAGAAGATGAGTACAGAGCTAGCAAATGAAACAAGTGAATTCTTAGCTCAAAGAGCTTTTGAAAAAGAAATAGCAGGCGTTAATTTACAAGTTACAAAAGCACAAGAAGAAGCTGCAATTAAAAAACGAGAGAAAAAATTAGAAGCATTATCAGCTCAAGGGGAGATTCTTGCAACAGGAAAAGGAGGCTTGAATGTTGTTAACTTATTAGCAGATGTTGATGCTCAGTTTGGTCAGTATGATTGGAACTCAAATAGGAACCTTGCCTTTGTTGGTGCTCAAGGAACTATGGATAAGAAGAGTGCAAATATTAGATTGGCAAGCAGAAGATCTCAGCTTAACCCATACATAACACGAACGTACATAGATCCTGCACGACCAATACTTGCACCTAAGGTTAAGAAGAATACAGGCTTGGCATTGCTAAGTGCTGGGTTGCAAGGTGCTAGTGCAGGTATGTCTTGGAGTAGTAGTGCAGCTGGGGCAGGTTATGAATGGAAAGGCTGGGGAGGAGGTGGTTATCAAAAAATAGTTCCTAAACCACCTTAGGAGCTTACGTAAATAATCATGGCAATTAAGTACACACACGGAAAATCAAAGGGGACTTCTGATCGTAAAAGTTCAGGCAGGCTTTCATCGCCTGGAGGAGAGACTGGTGCGCCAATACAAAAATTTAAACTAACAGGTACAACAACCGCAGCTGCACCATTAAATATTTCCAATCAGGATTACTTTCAATCCAAACCTCTTAGCTTTCCACAAGCTCCTAATATTCCTGATGCTCCAAAGAGACCTGATGATAGTCAAAACTTAAAAAACTTAGCGACTGCTTTTGGTGAAATAAATAGCAACTTGCAAAAATTTACCACTGACTTCTGGGACTTTCAGAAAGCAATGGATAAATCAGCAAGACAGAGAGCAGAGATACAAGCAGAAGAAGGAAAAGATAAGAATGCCCAATTAAATAGTGCAAAGAATGCTTTAGAAAAAAAGGCAGAAACTGATGAAGAAGCTGCTAGTAGCTATGGCATATTTGCCTCAATGGATCAAAGAGTAGAGAGAGAATATGTTGTCGTAACAGCAAAGAGAGAGGCGATGGACACAATAACTAATCTCCCTTCTCTTTTAGAAGAAGTGTATCAAGAGTCTTTTAATGATCCAACAAGAGAAGATGAAAGTGGAAGTATCGTACCTCTTAATCCATCTTCTCCAGAATTCACACAAGCAGCAAATGCACTAATAGCAACTAAGATTCCAAATGCTCAAGCAAGATTAGAATTACAACCTCAAATTCAAGCTGCTATATATAATTCAAGACGATCATTAACAGCTACACATAATGAATATAAAAACAATAAAGCCAATAGCGGTCATGCAAATAATATTGGAGCAAAAATCTTATTAGCAAAGACAGCTTCTCAAGAAACACTAGTAGGTGGTTATACAGAATGGACAACCGATCAAGAAGTTGATGAACCAGCCCAAGTAATTCCAGGGATGAGTTTTACAAATGAATATGATGATTACAATAAGAGGTCAGGGACTTCGATGAAAAACTATAATAAGAATACACAATCAAGTCAGATATTAACGACAGTTGCAAATCAAGTAATTCTTGTATCTAACAATCCAGGCGAAGTAATAACTAATTCAGATAGAGCTTTAACTCTTTTAAAGAATACAACGATAGGTACTGCAAAATTAGTTGATATGGTTGGAGGAGAAAAAAGATTAACAAGAATGTGGGAACTTGCTATAGCAGAAAAGAGAAATGAAGCCAGAAGAATATTAGATACAGATGATAAGAATAGTGCTAAGACATTAGCTCGTGCAGACTTTGGAAGTATTAATCAACAAGATGGTGACATGAGCACACCAGAGATAGATCCAATCCTTAATGGTGATAGTCAAAGGACTGTAAATGTTAATGGGGTTGACTATCTAATTAAATCAGGGCCAAACGCAATAAATATTGAAGGTACTTTAGGAAAGATAGATTCATTAATGTTTGGAGCATATGATAAATTCTCTACATTTGAAGAGGCAACTGCTTATATTAATGAACTTAAATCACTTAGAACTGATTTCATAGATTCTCGTACACCAGGGCAAAGAGAAGAGAATTATCTATGGTTAAAAGAAAGAGTAAATCTTGATCCAGATCAAGCAGTAAGGAATCAAAATCTAATCAATTATTTTTATAGAACAAAGAGAATAGATACAGATCAATATACCTTATTGAATAATTCTGTTAATCCAAATTATCTACAAGAGAAATCAAATTACAATACATATATGAATGGAGATGGCAGTAATGATGGAGTTCTAAAAGGAGTAGATGGAATGATTACTTCATACTATTTAGACAAAACTGGTATTGGTCTTAAGGCGATAAACAAATGGGATCAAGAAGATCGTGTTGCTTATGCAAATGACAAAGCTGAATTTAGAAGAAAAGCTCTGGCTATATTCCGAAAGCCAATTCCATATGCACAAAGATTAGAAGAGATAGATGCTTTAGCTCAAACAACAATCACGAATTTTGAAAACAAAAGGAAAGAATGGAAAGCAAATCAGACAGGGAAAGGTGATGGAAATACTCAAGTTGGAACTAACATACCTCTAACTAATAACAATCAAACTACTACTAACAATCAAACTACTACTAATGAGACTCAAACATTTGCTTATCAAACTCCAAGAGATTTAATCAATGACCTGGCTGGAGGTTTAAATGGTAGAGGTAATCCTCAAGAGAATAGTTCTTTAGCAACAGCAGCAAGAACTAATACTTTATATTCAACACCAATACTCGCTCAACAAATAAATTCAATTGAAGCTTTAGCAAAAGTTTTAGAAAATAAGAATATAACTGGAAACAGTCTTAATGTTTGGGGATATATTCAAGGATTAGAAATGCAACCTATTACTGGCCCAAGAGCATTGAATTATGCAATAGAGATGCCATCTATTCTTGGCAGAATTAATAAAGATATGTCGCCTAAGGAATACTTTATAACCCAAGCAAAATTACATGGGCTCCCTCTTAGTAAGAAATTCTATGAGCGTTTAGATTTAGTCTTCCCTGATGATCGCAATGATCAATTTCAATTTGAAGAAGCAACCCCAGTCGAAGAAGTAACTCCAGTCGAAGAAGGAGATCAAGCTTTCAATATCTCTGGTCAAGAGATAGCACAAGTAGCTTCAGTCGGCCCTCCTCCTTTACCTCCTCTACCTTCTAAAGAAATCACCTCTCAAGATTTAAGTAAAGAAACCCATGATGTAACAAGAGCTGAAACCAACTATCGAACAATTTATGATTTAGCTAGAGAAATAGGTATTAAATTTCCAGAAGTAGCTGCTGCTCAATTTGGACAAGAAAGTGAATGGGGCTTAAAAGAGTCAGGAAGAAATAACTATTGGGGAATAAAAGCAACTCAGAAAGAAATTGATGGAGGCCAAGCTGTCTATCTTCCAACAATAGAATATGTAAATGGTAGAAGAATAAAAACATATGCTTGGTTCAAACATTTCCCAACAATTAGAGCAGCCTTAGAGCAATACAAGAGAGAATGGAATGATGACTTCATGGATAGAAAAGGAGCTGTTAATGCAAATTCAGCAGAAGAAGCCATCCAGTTGATTTATGAAGGTGGATATGCAACTGATCCAGCATATATAGATTCAATCAAAGTCCTTCTCAGAGAATACAAAGACCTAAATAAAGAGCCTGAGCAGAAGGAATCCAGTACCATAAGCGGAAGGTCTGATATCGCTTAGAAAAAAATGGGGTACACACAGGTTATTGATCCTGTAACAGGAGCAGCCACATATGAGTGGAAAGACAGAGACGAAACTCTTTCAGAAGAAGCACGTAGAAAAACAGCAGAACGTCGAACCAATACTGAACCTGTTGATTTAAAAGAAGCAGCAATAGGTACAGCAAAAGCTGTCCCTCGCATGTTTGTTAATGCAGGGATTAATGCTGTTCAAGAAGGTAGCGACTTAATTAGAGATGTTGGTGGACATTTCGGAATTCTTGAAGGAACCACAGGTGCAGAACACGATAAGCCAATTCTCGGACTAGGTGACTGGAAGCCAGAACCACTAGAAAGTAGTGGAATGGCTGAGGATATAGGAACAGGAATACTTCAGTTCGGACTCGAATGGGTTCTACTTACAAAAGCATTACGCCTTGCTAACTGGGGATTAAAAGCAACTCCTTTAGCTAAACCTCTTGCATATGCAGGAGCTAAGTCGAAACAAATAAAAGGAGGCCTCCTTAAAACAGTAGGCAAATCTCCTGTTGCTCCAAGGACTTTACAAGACCTTACTAAGTTTGGAATTAAGACAGTAACAGCAACAAGTCCGAAAGCAGCAATAATAGATTTCGCAGGATTCGATCAATACGAAGGTCGTCTTTATGACTTAGCTGCTAATAGCGACACTTGGTTTAATAACGTTAAACATATTCCTATCCTTAATCAGCTTGCTACTAATCCAGAAGATGAAGGATTAAAAGGCCGCTTTAAAAATGCACTAGAAGGAGCTTTTATTGACCTAGGAATTGGCTCAGTTATATCTGCAAAATCAGCTGCCAAAGTAATCGATCAAAGGATTCAATTATCAAAACTTCAAAAACTAGTAAAAGGAACTCCTGAGTACAATAAGCAACTTGAAAAAGTAATAGCATCAGGTGCAGAATTAGAGAAAGTCCCTGAAATTAAAACTGCTTTAAGAGATAAAAGAGTATTAGACAGACAGAACAAACAGATAACAGATGCAGACAGAAGAAGATTTGAGAAAAATTTTGCACATAAATCTCCAGAATGGAGAGAAGCTACTTGGAAGAAAACAAGAGAATCACTAGATAGACCAGTAAAAAGAGTTGACCTCATCAAAGAAAGGAAAGTCAAAGTAGAAGGTGATCTTCAATCAATCAGACAACAAATAGATGAACTAGGCCCAGAGCCACCAAAGCCAGGCAAAGGTCAAGCTAGAACTAAAGATGGGAAATGGACTCCTGCCTATAGAAAATGGGATAAATGGAATAGAAGGAACAAATCATTACAAGCTCGACAAACAGAATTAACAACACTTGAACCGAGTAAACCTCTCCCTCCAAGTATCGAAGGAGATTATCGTGTCGAGTCAATGGATCAATTTAATGTCAAGAATACAGATGAGATGCGTGTTGATGACACTAACTGGTATGACGTTGAAGGTAGACCTATTGCAGCAGCAGATGCTTCTGATGAAGACTTGTATAGAAATGCTTTTATGCAAAGAGCTAGAGATATTGCTGATGGAATTGAGTCAGGTGATCTTCCTTATTTCTATGGCAAGGACGGGAAAACAGATAAAACAATTGCAGCACAAGTAATAGAAGGTCGATCTATTAGTCAGATCATTGAAAAGTTAAAAACAAATATTCCTAAACCATTCGTACCTATTGGGGAAGCAAAAGGTATTTCTCTCTCTCATTATAGAGGTGCAGAGAAAATCATTAAACGCCTTAAAGATCAGGTAGGCAAACAAGGCTTTACACGTGGAGAAGCTGAAGCAGCTGAAGACTTTATAGATACTATTGGTCGTCATATGTTCGATGATGTTGCCTTTAGTTTTAACAGCTCTATTGGATCACCTGGCCAATTTAGTTTCAATAGAAAATTAGTTGAGATTAGAAAGCACGTAATCGATACTGGAGATTTTGAAGAGTCATTAATACATGAATTATGGCATAGCTTATCGAGGTATTTACCTGCTTCAGACTTAAAAAGATACCGTAGAGAATGGAAAAATCAGAGAGCAAAATATGAAAGAAGCATGAAGAAGAAGTTTAAATTCTGGGCAAAAGACGGAACACCTTTGGGGCCGAAGTCCAAGGAATTGAAAGAAAGAATGAGAAAGAATCGAGAAAAAGCTAGTGTAGAAATAAGAGAGACAGGAACAGTATCAAAGCAAACATATAAAGAACTAAAGGATATAGCTAGTCACTCCCTTGCTTATGTAGAATTGACACAATTCCTGTCTGGAAAAGGATATACAAAACAAAACTATAGATTCAAAGAAGTAGATGAATATTTTGCAGAGATGCTAACAGATCATTTTATGCTTGATTATACGCCAGTTGATTTTGCCCCGAAAGGAACATTTAGAAGACTTGTTCAAGAAATAGGAATCTTCTTCAAAGAACTATGGATTGAGATTCATGCAAGAATAGGCCCACATAATACCGAAAAAATATTCAATGATTACTTAAAAGGAAGAAATAATAAGCAACTTAGAAAGTATTCACTTGAAACATATTTCAACCCAGAGCAAGCTGACCAAGTGAGGGAAGGATTCTTAGGATTAGGTATAGAAATTAATGAAGCAGCTCAAGACTTCAATGTTATTCATGGTTCAGTCTTTGACGAAGACTTTGTAAAACGAAGAGTTAGCTTTGAGCCTGATGAGATGGCAGATCTTTCTGACTTCATCAGAAGTTTTGAAGATCCAACTTATGACAAACTTCTGAAAAAGATTGATGATTATCTATATCCAGAGAAAGGAGATAAAGCAACTCCTTATCCTATTAATGAAAAAGATGGAGAGCGAATAGATGATCTTCTAGATATTCTTCAAGAGGAAGATCCAAAAGCCTATCAAGAATGGGAATGGATGCGTGATGAGCCTGTTGAAACAACAGCTCAACGAAAGGCAAGAACAGACGCAGAGGACGAAGCTCGCTTCCAAGAGGAGTCAAGGCTCTATGACGAGCAACAAGCGAGAGTAGAAGCAGGAGATGACCCTCGTGGATTCTATGAAAACGAAGCAAGAATCTACGACTCAGAAATGGCTGGTAGATCAGATGAACCTGCTGGAGGCAGGATTCCAAGAGAAGAAGTAGAGCAAGTTGGAGAAGAAATTACTGAGAAAATTAAAAGTGGAGATGCTGAACTACTTGATACTCCTGCACTATGGCAAGACGTAACAACTCTTAGATCACCAAAAGGAAGAGAGTATTACCCAGGTTCAAGTGAAGCAGGAGGAGACTTTGAACAGATCCTTGATGCTGTAAGCCATCGCTTTGAAGATTTCTGGACACAAGTTCAAGGGCCGAGGTCACTTGAGACAGGGATGCCTTCCATAAGTACAAATAGACTTGCACAAGAACTAGGTGCAATATTCAGAGAAGAAGGTATAAATTTAGATGCGATTTTATATAATCCAAAACTTGTAGAAGCTACAGAATTCCTTTCTAGAAATGTTGAAAATATTACCAATCTATTAGAGATACGGTTTGGTTTGAATTTTGCTGGAGAAGAAACTGCTAAATGGGCAAAATTAGCAGATAGGGCAACTGATGATCCTTCTATAAATAAAGCAGAAGCTATAACAAATATGCTTAGACATTTAGAAACAACCTTACAATTCTCTAGGGTTTATCAAACTTGGACTAGAGCAGCAGGTGGTTTGCTGCAATCAGCTCAAGCTGAAATACTTACTGAAGGAATAACAGAAACGACTAAGAGAACAAATCTTAATTTCGATAAGATCACAGCAATAAGTGAAGCATCAAAAGTACCAGCTCAAACAGTCGTTTCTAATCTTCCTGATGAAGTCTTAAATGGAATCAGGACAGGAGAATGGACTCCTGAAGCAGAAGGATTTATGGATCAATTAATATTCCTTTCAAGAGATACAAATACAAAGCATGGAATGAAAACACTTCAAGATTTACTTGGAGCTAATCAGCAAATAAGTAGCATGAGAGATGCCCCTAAAATTACCAATTATGAGAGATGGGGTAAAGGAACAGCTAATTACTACGTTAATAATCTTCTTTCTGCTGTTGATACATGGGGAGTTCAGCTCTCAGGTTTAGCAAAAGCAGTTAGCACAGAACCATTAAGCATGGGTATTAACGCATTAGCTCATCGTGATTTCCAGAATGCAAGACTGATGATATTGCAATACGATTATTTAAGGAGAACTTTCTATGGTGCTCTTAAATTAGGAGCAAAAGCATTTGAGCTAGGTCAATCTTTATATGATCCAAAAATGCGAACAGCTGCTTGGGCATCAGATTTAGCTCAAGAAACGAATATCAATAAAGGTTATGCAAGAGATCGTGCTTTCCAATTGGAAGATCCTCATCCATCTTTCGACTTAAATACAAGTCCATTTACAAGAGAAGCAAAAGGAAATCCTGGTCTTAATGTTGCAAATGTCCTATGGAGATTGGGTACTTGGAATATTAGAGGCCAATTAGCAATAGATACTTTTACAAGATCTCTCGCTGGTAATTCTCTTGCATGGGTAACTGGAGTAGATCAAGGATTAAATAAAGGCAAGCGATTAGGACTTAAAGGAATTGAGTTGGAAAATTATGCAAGAAAATACGCTCAAGGAAGAATTGAGTTCTATACATTCGACGCTGTTGTTAATGGAGAAACAATTGCAGATGCAATTATGAAAGATGAAGCAGCAGTACAAATAGGACGGATACTTACCTTTACTGACCAGACCAGAGCAAGAATGCCACAAAGGCATAGTGGATATGCAGAAGAGATCGCAAGACAAAGAGGAATAACAGATGAAAAAGAAGTAGCAGAATTCGTAAGGCGTTATATGGATGGTGAATTAGAAGGTGCTCAAAAAATATATAACGACTTCATACAAGGTAATACAGGGAAAAGTGCAAAGGATCAGAAAGGACTCCCAGATCCAGGAGAAGTTACTCCTGTAATGACTTCTGCTTGGTCTCAAATACCAATGAGATGGGGAAGATTACAAGCTGGTCAGCATGGATTTTGGGCCAGCTTTATTCAACCCTTTAACAGATCTCCTGGTGATATGACAAAGCAATGGATCAGAATGACTCCACTTAACTGGACTGTTGATACCTTCTATAGAGATCTCTTTAATGAAAACGTTCATCTAAGGAATAGATGGAAAACTGAATTAGCAACAGGAACAACAGCAGCAGGACTCTTTGCCATGACTGCTTTGCATGATGACGAATTCCCGATTGAATTCACAGGATATGGGCCAAACAGTCCAGATATGAGAAAAGAATGGACAGATCAGGAAAGGCCTCCTGTCTCTTGGAGAACTAGAGGCCGAGACAAAGATGGAAATCCTTCTTATGGAGAATGGCATTCTTATAGAGCATTTGAACCTGCTGCAACTTTCATTGCAGGATTAGCTGATTACAAGATGCTCTATGCAGATCTCTCTCAAAAAGACAGAGATGATCTTATTGCAGGATTCTCTATGTCAATAACTGCACAAGTAATATCAGGTAGATTTAATGCTACTTATTACAAAGGAATAGTAGATTTCATTGATGCAATTGGGTTATTCCGACAGAACCTCCCAGGAAGAAGAGAATTAGAACCATCAGAAAGAACAAAACTAGCTAGATATGTTCAAAGATTCCTTGCTAACTTCATTCCTGAAGCAGGTCGAATGAGAGAAGTAAGTAGAGCAATGGATCCGTATAAGAGAGAAATCCCTTCAGGAGTTAAACCAATGAAAGCTTTTGAGGAAGTAGATAAAGATCTGGTTAAAGTGCGAGATCATTTAGGTCGTACTGTATATCTTAGAAAGAAAGATACAGAGAAAGGAAGTACTTTCGATCAAATGATAGATTGGATTAGTGGTAGATTTAGAGAACAAGTAGATGAAATAAAGAATACAATTCCAGGTTTCTCTGAAACATTACCTGAAAGAATAAACTGGATTACTGGACTACCTATAAGAAATAAAGGCTTTTTAGGTAGTGACCAATTACCTTTAGATGATGCTCCCTGGTTATCACGACTTTCAAGTGCTTACTTTGGAACAATAGTAGGAGCTGCTAGTAGCTATGGAATAGGAGCAAGAGGACATGAGTTCGATCCTCGATTAGATATTCAAAAGAAAAAAGGAGTAGAAACTTATGAGTATAAAGCTGCAATTGTTAATGATGAATTAATTAAATTAAATAGAGCTGGGGATGTCTTTGCACCACCAAGACCTACTGATTTTGGAGATAGAATTAGATTAAGCCCTCCAGCATTTAGACAATATAAACAATACATTTATACTGTTACTTTGCCTGAATATGGAGGAAAGAATCTCACTGAAGCTTTATATCAATTGATTCAATCAAAAGATTATCAAGCTCAAGAGTATACAGCTCATCCACTAAATGGAACTGATCCATTAGAAGGCATCGTAAGATCAGATGATATTCAAGAAATCATCAATAAATATAAGCACGCAGCAAAAGAAAGGTTTAGGAATGATGGATCTAATGAGTACAGAATGGAAGTAACTTTGCCAGAACATCGCCTCAAAGAAGCAGAAAGACAACAAGAGGAGATAAGAAGAAGTAGGCCTCTTTATGATCAAGGCGATAATATGGACCTAAATGCTCAAGACTTTGCAGCCTCAATCAACAGGTAACTAATCTATGGCCTACGCATTCGACACTTACTCAGGGAATGGGTCACAGACCGATTTCAATATCACCTTTCCTTATATCAATGAGGATCATGTAAAGGTATATGTCAACTATGTAAATACCTCATTTACCTTTGAGCCGAACAAATCAACAATCCGTCTAGCCAGTGCTCCTAACAATGGAGTAGTTGTAGAAGTCAGAAGAATTACACCTCTAACAGGAGTTCTTGTTGACTATGCAGATGGTTCAACTCTTACAGCAGGAGATCTAGACACCAGCAACCTTCAGCATTTATATAACGCCCAAGAACTAGATGATATTCAGAATAAAGGAGTATCCCTATCTCCTACTACTGGTCTTCCTACAGCTAACAATAGAAAGATTACTGAAGTTGCTGATCCAACAGCAGCTCAGGATGTAGCGACAAAAAATTATTCAGATACAACCAAACAACCGCTAGACGCTGAACTAACAGAACTCGCAACGATGAGTTCAGGAACAGCTTCTTCTCTTGCTGATCTGACTGGTACAGAAGTCCAGATCTTAGATGGCGCAACAGTTACTACTGCTGAAGTAAATCTCCTCGATGGAGTAACTGCTACGACAGCAGAAATTAATTATGTCGATGGTGTTACTTCTAATGTCCAGACTCAGCTCGATGCAAAGCAACCACTAGATGCTGAGCTGACAGAGCTTGCAACAATGGCAAGTGATACAGCCGCTGCGTTGGCTGATCTAACTCAAGCTGAAGTTCAACTCGTTGATGGAGCAACACTTTCTACTACTGAGCTGAACTATGTAGATGGAGTTACTT
>VTLG01001282.1_pt1 | contig 14678 bp, 24 predicted proteins | sample 4694571 | NCBI WGS metagenome assembly VTLG01 (sample SAMN12604809, study PRJNA352737) | marine metagenome | biome: ENVO:00000447; feature: ENVO:00000209|ENVO:00000569|ENVO:01000036; material: ENVO:00002151; isolation source: viral sequences binned using virsorter ...
GTCTTTTCATCCAGATGCTCCACATCGTCCCATGTTGCCGTAGTTATCGACTGACCTGCTTTCAGATCGTTCATAAATGCGCTAACTACGTTGGTCATCCCCTTTTCCGGGGTAAATGTCATATAGACTACCCCATCTGTATCTGCCGTTCTGGTTATACACTGCGAGAAAATCTCGTGCTTCGGTTCCTCGTCCAGCCATATAACATCTACCGCCTCCCCCATAAACTTTTCAAAACCCTGCTCGTAAGCCTTAAAGCTTATGTGGCTATTCTTACCGCTACTGTGGCGCACCAGAGCCGCGCTGTAGGCGTTTGGTACGCCCGGTTTCCTGATCGTTTCCACTATGCTCTTTAGCGGAACTGCTCCTGTACCATGTCTCTGAGGGTCTTGCGGTACTCCGAATAGCTCCTTCTGTATAATGTCGCGTGTGGTATCGTTGCTCTCACCTGCTACCCACACTCTAACACCTTTGCTAAACCTACGCCCCTTCCACCACTCAGGGTAGCTTCCTGTAAGGTGGTAGGCAGTCTCAGCCGCTCCACAGTAGGTTTTTCCAACCCTGTTAGCAGCCATGAGTATTCTCTGCCTACACTCCTCACCTTCTGCGTGAAACTTGCTCTGGTACTCGTAGGGTTTATACTGTACAATCCTCGTAGTTTCCAGCCTGTGCTGTTTCTCGCGTAATAACTTTAACGCTTGTACTTTACTAGTCAACTAGTCCTCTTTCTTGAGTACTACTACGTTATCGCTGGCTAGTTGGCGTATCTGACTGTCCAACTCCTCATCGGTAAGGTCAGATACTTCCTTAATGGTGGTTTCGCTACGCTGTGTCGCGTCATACCCTGCTCTGGACAGTATATCTCTGGCAGCGTTGAGCCTGACATTCTCGCTCTCTCCAGACCGCATAAGGTCTTCCAGTACATTGAGAGCCAGTGTAGCCGTTTCACCGACACGTTGCTTGATACGATCTTCTATGTGGAGCCATAGATGGCGTTGTAGCCTTTTAGACAAGTGCTGGTTGTTTTTAGTATCAGTATAACCAGCTTCTAAGTACGCTTGCAGAGGCTCCATCTTACGATCTACCAAGTTCACCACATACGCTGACTCCTTCTCCGTTAATGGTCCGGGGAAGGGCTTAGGAATCGTAGGTGACGGATATCTTCCTTTCATTGCTAATACCCTATGGCAGCGTTGATAATGCCTGAAGATAGGGGTATCAGCGTTGCTACAAAGATGATGCAAACTAGAGTTCTAAGAGTCATCCGTTTCCTTCCCTTGGATTACTTTTTTGATAATCTGCTTACTTTCCTTGGTAAAGACGGATAAGGGGAACACGTTTCGATCCCCAAATGCGGGTTTAGATGCTATCTCGTAGGACGAGAAAGTCCTGACATATATGATACCATCCTTGTTAAAGGTGTCGTAGAGATACCCCTCCGATACTATATGGGCGCACTCCATCTCCTCAAAGTCTTCGCTACCCACAGTAGTAGAATCACCAGTTATATCCATCCAGTGTAATGTGACTTTTGGATACTTATTTCCGTTTAATTCTAAATATTCCATAGGCAGCACCTCTACTGTATAAGCATTGTACATGAAAAGTACAGATTTGTCAAGGTTTTTCAATCTTTCCCAAAAGTGAACGAGTAGGACTACTAATACACTCATACCCTTGGGGGGGTCATGGCTTCTTTTTTGCTTCTCACACGCGAGGCAGGGGAGGAGGGGAGCAACGCTGTTTCAAACATGGTCAACATTGTGTCAACATTGTGTCAATCCACGCTAAGGCCCTTTAGAGCGCCATACAGCGCGTGTAGCGTTTTCTGGTATGATTGCCTATGTCAACACTGTAACAGCCTTGTAACAGCCTTGTAACAGCGTTGTAGGAATATTCTGAGCAGTGTGTGTGGGTGTGCGTAGGATAGCTATTGAGCGAGGTAAACCATTGACGCAAAAGAAAAGGGCCACCCTGATAGAGCGGCCCCTGGTGGTAACGTGGTGGTGGTAGTTTAGACCAATGCTTCCTCCGGGGCGCATAGCTCAGTGATTATATAATTCCTAGCGTGTTCCAGATATTGCGCTCCATACGCTGAACGTAACACTGCTTCTAGCTCTCGCTGTTCCGGTAACTCAACGAGACACTGTTTAAGACTAACACCAGCGATGCGGGTCTTCTTGTCGTGCCAGTAGTAGGCGCAAGCGTTTTCAACTTTGGTTATAATGCGTTTATCCATTGTTCTGTTTCCTTCTAGTATGGGTTAATGTTGAAAGCATCCTAGCATCATTGAAACAAAACGGTCAAGCCGTATAGCAGAAACAACAACGGGGCCTATCAAGCCCCGCTGTCGCCCCATTAACTCTATTGTAATGACAAATTAAGCAGCGGCCTTGAAGCCCTGCAATTTTACGGGATTGTTACTGACAATAAGAGAACGATACTGCTTGACGCGCTTCTCGCCCTCAACCACCCAAGTGCCAACAATCTGTTTCCAGCCTGCGGCCTTGTTAATCTCGTTAACACGCGCCGCCAAGCGCATGATGCCATAGTGCTGAGCAGTGATGGAGGTAAGAGTACCACCCGCTTCCAAAATGGAACGAATGGTAGCATTTTGTGTTGATTTAGTCATATCGGTAATTCCTTTACAATGGGTTGCATTAAGTAACAGCCGTGATAATGCCTGGAAACAAAACAAAACGCAAGCGTTTAAATTATTTTATTGCGGGAAGCGCCGTGAGCAACAGCTACAACGCTTTTTACATTACCGCGCTTTGCACCACCTGCACCGAAACATAGCAAACATTCGACACAACTAGACTTGTCACCACCCTCAGGCGTAGCAGGGCAAAAAACTTCCTTACCCTTTAGCGGTAAGTTACGCCCCGCTTTATATTCGCCCAGGGGTAACACTCTGAAAGTGCGGTAGTCGCTATCCCAAGCTTTGTGTGCTTCTGCCATATTATCAACGCTTGCCATGCAATAGGCGGTAGCAGGTGATAACCTACTAGACTGCCATTGATGGGTATAGCCAGTAGTTCCTACGCTTCTGCTCAGTAAACGCAACCAAACATAAGACGGAACAGCGGCGGGGTCACCATATGCGCCTACTCGTATTTTGCGCCCCGCGCCTACCCCTGGCAATTCTGCAATACCGACTGTTTCATACTTGCCAGTCTTGTAGGACTTGTAAACATTAAGCGGCCCCTGAAACAAAGTAACGTAGCAAGTCCTATCTTTAGCAGTTTTCCTGCTCGTATCATTAGTAGGCTCGCCCCTATGCCTACAATCGCCACAAATAGCGTAGTCTTGCCCCGTCTTATTCGCCATAAGAGGGTCAATATCGCTTCTAATGATATAAGTTTGGACCATATTGCCAGTCTTGCCATTATTGCTACTCATAACGCCTATTAGCACAATAGGACTAGTCCCGTCTATCTCGCTCATTCCTTGCCATAGTATCATAACAAAAACTCCTATAATGGGTTATTAAGTAGAGATTACCAAAAATAATTGCGCTAGTAAAGCTTTTTATTTTGTAGTATATTAAACAAATTGCTACCACTAATGGGAGACACAAACTATGCAAACTAAGGAAACACAACGAATCACGCTGGATATACCAACAGATACCTACGTTTTTTTCGCTGAACTAGGAATCTTGAACAACCTACCGCCAAAGCACTTCATAGGTGAGGCGATAGAGACTTACAAAGCGTACCTATTGCGAGAACTACCGGAAAACGATGCAGACAACCCAGAAACAGCTATATATAAACAATCTGCTATAAAAAAATCACATTAGATTTCGCAATATTGTTGCGTTTAGATATAACCCGTGTTATAATCAATATTGTACAATAGGTAGTACTTATATTAAACAAGTATGTTTATCCTTATTGTAGCAAGTATGTAGCAATATTGTAGGAGAGTTGGTTATGGAATTTCCCATAGATGATACTTTCAGGAAGCACATGCGGGAATTTGCCGATTGGCTAGTAGCCCACAACTTTGCTGAAACTTTACGCGCTGAACTAGAAGAAGCCATACAGCGCAACGACAAAGGAGATAACTAAGCTATGCGTACATCAGCTATGCTTACTGTTCTGTTTTCCGCTTGGACAACTTTGTCCATAGCGTGGATAGTGGTACAACCACAATACCTGACGTTAACCTATTTCGGCATGATATGCACAACCTTTGTGATCTTTGTCTGCGCCTTGGTTACTATGGTATGCACCAGCTTCAGACATAGAGGCTAGAGAGGCCTGGTACGACATGGGCAACAACGATACATACAGGGAGAAGCAGATAGAGCGTATGCAACGCCAGCTACGCCGCTCTGCTGTTGCCCGTGAACTAGAGAAAGAGCAGTACGGGCAGAGGCGCATCAACAGCGCCAAGATATACTCCCGTAAGCTCAAACACTTGAAAAACTTGCTAGAGGAGTAACCTTTATGCCGCGCGAATCTAAAATGAAAGAAGCTCTCGTCAAAAGTAAAGACGAGATGAAATTTCTTAAAAATGTCAAGGTCAAGACCGATTATAGCGGGGATGTGGAAGCCCTCCTAACTTCTCTCCTGACCAAATGGTCTTCCACAGTCAGGGACATAGCAGACGATGTTTGCTATTCTAAAGACATCTCCCTGTCCCAACTTTCCAAACTTGAAGACATCTCTTTTGAGATGTCCAGAGTGCATGATCGTATAACAGGGGAAGTGGAGTAATGAAGTTTACTGAAGAATTTACCAAAAAATGTTTAGAGGCCGTCATCAATGACCTCAAGTCTGAGTGTATTAAGTCTCTTGATACTGGTAGGCTAAGTTTACCAGTGCTGGAGGGGGATTTCTGGATTGATATTTACAACCCAGACAACGAAGAGACTTTTTCTATCAACTACAGTTGGGACTTATCAGTAGATGATGGTGGTCCGGTCAGTGTGGTTGCCTACCCAACTGAGGAGTATGAGAAAGATGGTATAACTTTTCTCCGTGAAATAGCAACTGGTGATTGTGTAATAATATCAGGAGATGATAAATGATTGTAGTATTTAACGATAGCTTTGGGTCTGATGCTTTTGAAGAGACTATTAGAGCTGTTAACATAATATCAAAAGATAAAATATCTTATGAGTTCATTGACGATTTCGAGAGCGATGAAGGAGAGTTCGCGTGGAATATATGGCGGGTGGATAAGTAATGCGTTGCACCATATGTGACGTTGTTCTACCCATAAGCTCCACCTCTGACCTGTGCCATGAGTGTCGCTACAGTATACGCGATGCTCTAGGCGCGGTGGACCACACTATGGAGCCTACAGACCCCCCTGTGACCATTCTGGAGCGCAAACCCGATGATTCTTCTTGACTTCATTCTAAAAATGTTTACGATGACCATAGTAGCCACTGGTAACGTGGAGGGTGCGCTACGGGGAGACAACCAACCTGGCAAACGCGAGGAGAAATAATGCGTAGATACGAGGTTCTGTCAAAGGCTTCTGACCTTATCAATGGGGATAGGGAGCAAGAACACGGCCAACCTAAACACAACTTTAGAAGGATAGCTAAAATGTGGAGTGGTTATCTTGAGAAGGATATAACACCTTCTGATGTCTGTGTTATGATGGTGCTTCTCAAAGCCGCTCGCCTACGACACAAACTTAACGATGATTCGTTCATAGACATGGCTGGCTACGCCGCACTAGGTAGCGAGGTTGGGGATGACTGAGATACGCTACCAACCGTGTCCAGATTGCGGCGGCTCTGACCCATTGACGATCTATGATGACCACACCTATTGCTTTAGCTGTAACTCCTACAGGGTTATTGACGTTTCTGGTAGCAGAGGCATAAACATTAACAAGAAAGAGAGGCCCACAGTAATGCAGTGGACAGACAGAAAAATTAGTAGTTGCGTTATGGGCTTCTACGATGTCCAAGTTAAGAACGATGATACAGTAGAGTTCCCCTACTACGATGATGACGGGCTACGCTTAGGCTCAAAGTTTCGCTCAACCACCAAGAGTTTTTACACCAGCGGTAGCTTTAACGAGGCTTCCCTGTTTGGAGCGCACACTTTAGGCAAGTCTGTTAAGAAGCGGGACAAGGCTGTTATCGTGACAGAAGGTGAGGCAGACGCTCTGGCGGCGTTTCAGATGATGAACCGCATAGCTCCAGAGGCCAGCACGTTTAACAGTACTACAGCGCAACGTAGAATCATAACCGCCCTGTCTATCAAAAGTGGTGTGGCAAGTGCAGAGCGCGATTTTAGGAACAACTTGGAGCTACTAGAGCAGTTTGAGAAGGTTTACATCTGCTTTGATAACGATGCGGTTGGTAAAGAGGCCGCTCTCAAATGCGCCAAGCTTGTCTCTCCAGGCAAAGCGTTTGTAGTCAACCTAGAGCTAAAAGACGCTTGTGAGTACACTAGCGCGGGTAAGGACGCAGAGTTCCTCACCCATGTTACCACCTCTTCTTGCTACACGCCTAGCGGGATAGCCAACGCTGGAGACAATTTTGACTCCCTGTGGGAAGCTAACAACATTACCAGCATCCCCTTCCCTTGGAAGGATTTACAGGAAAAGACCTTGGGCATACGCTCTAGGGAGATTGTAACTTGGGCGGCTGGTACTGGTGTTGGTAAAAGCTCCCTGCTACGCGAGTTACAGCATTTTTACTTGAAGGAAACCGACAAGAAAATAGGCATCATAGCTCTGGAAGAGAGCCTAGATCGTACCAAGCGGGGTATCCTGGCAGTAGAGGCTAACGACAGGCTCCACTTGAACGAGGTGTTTGAGAAGTACGCTAAGGACGATATCAAGAAGTACTTTGACGCTACCTTGGGAACTCGTAGGGTCTACCTCTACGACCACTTTGGTTCTATGGAGATGGCAGACTTGCTCAACCGTGTACGCTACATGGTAGTCGGATTGCAGTGCGAGATAATCTTCATAGACCATTTGTCAATTCTGGTGAGTGGTATGGACATAGCTGATGAACGTAAAGCCATAGACCGCACCATGACGCTACTACGCCAGCTAACAGAGGAGACAGGGTGCGCCATACACTTGGTCACGCACTTACGCCGCCTAGGGTCTGACAGGTCGCACGAGGCAGGAGTGGAGATTAACCTCTCCCACCTCAGAGGGTCACACGGGACCAGCCAGATTAGTGACACCGTTATAGGGGCAGAGCGCGACACTCAGGCCGATGACCCTATAGAGGCTAACACCGTAACTCTGCGAGTACTCAAGTGCCGCTACACGGGCGATGTGGGGCTTGCAGGTAGGCTGTTTTACGACAAGACTACTGGTAGATTGAAAACTGCTCAGGAGGATTTTTAATTATGGCCTTGAAAAGTTTTTCAAAAGAGCGTAAGGTAAGACGTAGAGCAAGGCTAAGACCTCTTAACCATCAGAAGAGGCTTGGCCCTAATAATTGTCATAAGAGTAACAAAAGAAAGAGAGGGCAAGGTGGATAAACCACTAAGCAAAATGACCGTAGGTGAGCTACGGGCTGAGAGAAACAGTCTAACCGACACCATAAATGCTGTACTGGCAGGTGCGACAGTGGGCGATGAGGGCCATCTTAACCACAGCCTGATGCTGGTGGTGGGTGAGCTTCTGGATCGTGGAGTAGGTTGGGTGAAATCACCATGAGAAGCTGTGCTATAGATATCGAAACCGATGGGCTTACCCCCACCAAAATACACTGCCTAGTGGTGAAGCAGATGGAAGAGGGGGTAGCTTCCCTGGGAACCATCCATGTATTCACTTCACCTCACGGTGTACAGGAGTTTTTAGAGCGTTTCGACAGAGTGATAGCACATAACGGTGTGGCGTTTGATTTCCCCGTCCTGCACAAGCTGTGGGGAGTGGACGTAGGTGAGTATAGGGGGCGCGACACTCTTATACTCTCTAGGATGACCAAGCCTGACCGCAAGGGTGGGCATAGCTTAAAGTCTTGGGGAGAACGCCTAGGGTTTGAGAAGATGGAGTATAACGGTGGTTGGGATAGGTGCAGTAACGATATGATACAATACTGTGTCAAGGATGTAGAGCTAACGGCAAAGCTGTATGACCATCTTTTTTCCGAATCGTACAAGTTTTCTTACACTTCCATACAGGATGAACACGCTATGCAGAAGCTTGCTACCAAGGTGGAGCAGACGGGGTTTGGTTTCGACTTGGAACAAGCTTATAAGCTCTACGCCAAGCTTCTCAAGCGACAACGCGAGATAGTTCAGGAAATGCAGGACGTATTCCCGCCTTCCATCGTACAGCTAAAGACTAAAACCAAGCTAGTTCCTTTCAACCCTGCTAGTCGTAAGCAGATAGGCGAGAGGCTAAAACAGCGCGGTTGGAAGCCCAAGGAGTTTACCCCCACAGGTCAGCCAAAAGTAGATGAAAGTACTTTAGAGGGTTCTGAGATACCAGAAGCCAAGGTTCTAGCTACCTACTTTATGCTACAAAAGCGTACAGGTATGCTTGACTCTTGGATAAAAGCGTCTGACGGTGACAGAGTACGCTGTAACTTCCACACTCTTGGGGCTGTTACGCACCGCATGAGTTGCTCCAACCCTAATCTACAGCAGATACCGTCTATGCGTAAGCCGTATGGCGAGGAGTGTCGTAAGCTCTGGGTAGCTGACCGTGGAAGGGTTCTAATGGACACCGATGCTAAGTCTCTGGAACTTAGAGTTCTGGCTCACTACATGAATGACCCTGACTTTACCAAGGATGTTCTGGAAGGGGATGTACATAGCGAGAATCAACGTAGAGCAGGATTGCCCACTAGGGATGCTGCAAAGACCTTCATCTACGCCCTCTGTTACGGCGCGGGTGACGCTAAACTAGGTACTGTGGTAAACGGTACTGCTAAAGACGGGAAGGAGCTTAGAGAAAGGTTCCTGTCCAATCTACCAGCCTTCACCAAGCTTCGTAAGGCTGTTACCCGAAAGGGTGAAACATCTGGGTATCTTAACGGCATAGACGGTAGAGTGTTGCACGTTAGACACCCTCACGCTAGTCTTAATACTTTAATACAAGGATCGTCTGCTGTACTTATGAAGAAATGGTTTATGAATGTAGCAGAACGTCTTGAAAATATTAGCGATTATTACTCTGAAATAGTTGCTATGGTACACGATGAATTGGTCATAGAAGTTGATGAAAAATGTGTTGACACTGTGACTGAATCTGTTAAACTAGGTATACAGCTTGTGAACGAAAACTATGATCTACGATGTCCACTAGACTGTGATGTTATAACTGGAACTAACTGGAGTGAGATACATTAACATGGCCGCAAGAACTCAGTTTCAATATCTTGAGGGTAGTTTACAATACCCCTTCATCTTTGATCGCAAGGACAACTTTGACAACTATAGCGTAGCTGTAGTGTTGTCAGGAGATCAGCTTGTTAAGGCTAAGAAGATTGGCCTAAAGGTAAAGGCTGACCCTGATAGGTTTGACGGTCTTCCCTATGTACAGCTTAGGTCTAACTACCAGCCTGAGTTGTTTAACGAGAACGGTGAGCCCTACGATGGGCCTAAGATGATATCTAACGGCTCGCAGGGTGTTGTAAAGATCACCCAACGTCCTTACGATAACAAGTATGGCAAGGGTGTAAGCACCTTCTTCTCCGCTGTGAAGCTCACAGACGTTATCCCCTACGAGCCTGACGGGGAAAGCGGCAAACCTTCTGAATTTTAGAGGGTATGCCCCGCCGCACTTACGGGCATTGGGATGTCAAGCACGTTGGCAGGTTTGACCCCGATGCCCACTTGGGCTTTGTTTACCAGATAACAAACAAGGTAAGCGGTAAGTCCTACATAGGGTGTAAGCATCTTTGGAAATTTAGCAAGGGGAAACGTGTACGAGCAAGCGAGTGGCGCAAGTACTGTAGTAGTTCCAAGTATGTTCTGGAAGATGTTAAGAAGCTAGGTAAGCGCAAGTTCAAGTTTGAAGTACTTATGCTGTGCGATAACAAGCGCAATCTGTACTATAACGAAATGAAGTTGCAGGTAGAGCTTGGCGTACTAGAGAACGAGGACTACTACAACGCTAACATAGGTGGTATACGCTTCTACAGACCTGTTAAGAGCTACATGACTAAGGAGCTTAGGGATAAGTTCAGAGGAACAAACAACCCTGCTTATAGAGGTTCCTTCCTAGTCAGCTACTACGGTGGTTCTCAAGAGTGGGTGCGGGATATTACTGTGAGAGATTGGTGTAAGGAAAACGGTTACAGTCACCAGCGCATCTCAGACCTTCGTAGAGGTAAAATAGATAAGCATAAGGGGATAACAGCGGTGGAGTACGAAAATGAAGAAAATTGATACACTGGTTGAGGATATCTACGATCTTTTAAGCAACGGTACTGCCTCACCCAACCAAGAGTACCTGTTTGGTATGGCCTCATCCATGATGGAAGGGGTGCGTAGGCAGCTTTGGAGCAGCACCAGCGGTAGAAAACCCGCTCTCCGCATGTCTAACCTAGGTAAGCCGTGTAACCGCGCTCTGTGGTACGATATTAAGGGAGATCACGAGCCTGAGCCTCTACTACCTCAGACTAAGCTAAAGTTTATGATTGGCGATGTCGTAGAAGCTGTGATACTATACTTAGCCAAGGAAGCTGGTCATAAGGTAGAAGATCAGCAGAAGCAGATCGAAATAGATGGCATCAGAGGACATATAGATGCCGTAATTGACGGTCAACTGACCGATGTTAAGTCCAGTTCAAGCTTTGGTATGAAAAAGTTTAAGAACGGTACACTACCTGACGATGATTCGTTTGGGTATATATCCCAGATAAGCGGTTATGCTAACGCTCTTGGTAAGGATAGTGGAACCTTCTTGGCCTTTGATAAGAGTAGCGGCGAACTTGCCACATATACCCACTCAGAGCTTGAAGACACACAGGAGCGCATACAAGAGGTGCGGGGTATGCTGGAAGAGTCTACACCCCCTGAGAGGCCGTTTGAGGCGGTTATAGACCGTACTACTAAACGTAAGAAACTAGGTATCAATTGCTCCTACTGCTCTCATAAAAAAGACTGTTGGAAAGCAGAGGATGTCAACCTAGAGTTCAAGAGCGGTAGACCCGTCTGGTTTTTAGGTAAAAAGAAGGCGAGAGTAACTAATGCTTTCTGATGATATACTTAGCGATATCGCACAGGCGCACTCCCCTGAAGACATAGTAGAAATACTAGACTTAGATAGTCTGGAACTTCTACTTGCCTTCAGGGAACGGGTGCAGGAACATTTAACCAAATTTGAGGTGAGGCCGCTGGACTGCCATGAGATATAATTCTAACGAAAACCCCCAATTCCGTTCTAAGTTCTCTGAAGACATTTTCAAGCACAAGTATGCTCACGATGGGTGCGATACTTGGGCAGACCTAGCCAAGACTATGGTTAGGGATGTCTGTGGAGACTTTATAGACAAGCCGCTGATGTCTAAGGACGATCAGGACCAGCTTATACAGTACATAACTGATCTCAAGTTTATACCTGGTGGTAGGTATCTCTACTACGCTGGCAGGACTAACAAGTTTTTCAACAACTGTTATCTCCTCAGAGCAGAGGAAGATACAAGAGAGGATTGGTCTAATTTATCATGGAAAGTAGAAAGTTGCCTGATGACAGGTGGGGGGATCGGCGTGGACTATTCAGTGTACCGTCACTCTGGCTCAAGGTTGAAATCCACAGGTGGTATTGCCAGTGGGCCAGTTCCAAAGATGCAGATGATAAACGAGATAGGCCGCAGGGTGATGCAGGGGGGAAGTCGTAGGAGTGCTATCTACGCAAGCCTAAACTGGCAGCATCAGGACGCTGAGGAGTTGCTCAACGCTAAGAACTGGTACGATATGCCAGTGGGTAGCACAGGTGTTAGCTTAGGTCAGGTCAAAGAGCAGGATTTTAACTTCCCCGCCCCCTTGGACATGACCAACGTGAGCCTTAACTACGACACAGATTGGATTACTAACTACTGGGAGACAGGAGATGTCGGGAATATTTTTCGCAAGAATATTAAGCAAGCCCTCAGTACGGCTGAACCAGGCTTTAGCTTTAATTTCTTTGACAAGGAGAACGAAACGCTACGCAATGCGTGTACTGAAGTTACTAGCGCAGACGATTCGGATGTTTGCAACTTGGGTTCGCTCAATCTTGGACGTATTAAAGATATAGAGGAACTTAGCAACGTCTGTGAACTTGCTACTAAGTTTCTAATGTGCGGTACGCTAAAGGCTAAACTCCCCTACAATAAAGTAGATAAGGTCAGGGAGAAGAACCGTAGACTAGGGCTAGGCTTGATGGGGGTACACGAGTGGCTCATCAAGAAAGGGTACAAGTATGAGGTTACAACTGAACTTCACAGATGGCTCAGTGTCTACAGAGGAGTTAGCGATGCTACTAGTCGCAGTTATGCTAGGGAGCTTTCTATTAGTACTCCTGTGGCTAATAGAGCGATTGCACCCACAGGCTCAATCGGCATCCTTGCTGGTACTAGTACTGGTATTGAACCTATTTTTGCTGTGGCCTATCGCCGTAGATATCTTAAACAGAACAGCCGTTGGCACTACCAGTATGTTGTAGACAGTGCTGCTCAGGAGATTATAGACATTTACGGAACTAATCCAGACAAGATAGAGTCTGCTTTGGACTTGGCTGAAGACTATAAGAGGCGTATAAAGTTTCAGGCAGATGTCCAAGACTATGTGGATATGGCTATATCTTCCACGATTAACCTACCAGCATGGGGGTCAAAGCTGAACAATGATGACACTGTGGAAGCATTTACCGATACTCTTGCTTCTTACGCTCACCGCTTGCGGGGTTTCACCGTGTACCCTGACGGATGTAGAGGGGGGCAACCACTTAGCTCTGTGCCGTACAGTGAAGCTGTAGACAAGCTTGGGGAAGAGTTTGAAGAGGGTGTAGAGACACACGATATATGCAGCATTACGCAACACGGGGGGTCTTGTGGGGTGTAGTTACGTCAGGGAGATTAGATACATCCACCAAGGCCCGTCCAACAAGATTGGGTATCAGGTTATCAACCCTCATGGACATATAGTACACGAAACTGTGGATAAAGAAGAGGCTGAGAGGTATCTAATGGAGTACGATCACGAGGCTATGAACGTCATTTTAAGGAAGAATGTCAAGGAGTTGCAGGAGCAACTTCAAGAGTCGTATAAGAAGCTGAAAGAGCTTAATGATAAGCTCGACCAGCTACGGGAAAAGCATAAGTGGAGTAATTTGGAAAGGTGGGGTTAAGAATAACTTTACATAGATAGTAGTCTATGGTATAATAGCTGTATTACGGAAAGTGCCAATCTTGGACTTTCCAAACTTCTTGCCGAAAGGGAGATACAACTATGTACAGTCCTAAATCTGTAACTAATTCAGACTTTAACAACTTTGTTAAATACGCTGTAGGCTTTAACACACTGTTTGACAGTATTGACGCAGTGCTTACAAGTCCTAGCATCAACGACAACTACCCCAGACATAACCTGTTTGAACTAGAGAAGGGAACTCGCTATGCGGTTTCAATGGCTCTGGCTGGCTACCCAAAGGATAACCTAAAGGTAGAGTGGAAGGATAGCCTTCTGGTTGTAACAGGGGAACCCTCACCTGATGATAAACAAAAGGACGCTATCTATAATGGGATAGCGCAGAGGAAGTTTACGAAAACTTTTGCTTTGGGGGAATATATAGAAGTCGATCATGTAACCTTTAAGGATGGGTTGTTAGTGATTGAACTTAAACGTGTAGTTCCTGAAGAGGAACGAATGAAAGTTGTCCCAATCTCGTAATATCAAACTAGCGTTGTAGGCAGAGGGTTGTAAGCTATCGGCGTGTTTAAGCTCGTTGGAACTACCGCTGATTCTGCCTGTGGCGTAACCAGAGAGGTAGGAGCAGTGTCACCAAAAGGACCATACGGAGAAGGCGTAGGGCTTAGGGAAGGAGAGTTAGGCGGGACATTTACAGTTGGGACTACATAACCTTTTGGATTAGAGAAACCTTCCATACCCTTTATCGCACTTGTTACCGCTGAATCTCCAAGCACCGACTGCGACAGACTGCTGAGTAAGCCGTACTGGTTAGCAAATTTTCCAAACGGGCTTGCAAGTAGACCTATGGTATCTCCTAGGAAAGCAGATAAGAAAGCACCTAGGCTAAATCCACCGTCACCTCCCCCATCGGCAGAGATGCTACTAACGTTACCACCTTCTCCAAACACAAATCCCATAGGTGGGTTGGCTGGACCTACTGAGCTACCTGCCTGACCGCCTTGGTAACCACCGCCTCTTGATACCGTAAATCCCATACCATGACCGCCGTAACCAGAGTTAGCCGTTACTCCCATACTACCCGCATTAGAGGAACCCTGCGCCGCTGTAGTAGCCGCAGATGTGGATGCACCTGGATTTCCCGTCACCCCACTGGTGTAGTATTCAAGCAACCCAGTAGCAGGATTGACAGTACCAGCACCGCCTAACTGTTTGAGCAAGTCTGCCTCTGCTGCGCTGATATGAGCTACTTGACCGCCTAGAGCAGCGTTGTCCTCGCCTCTACCTGCCTCTGCTAACAGTCCGTACATCTACTTACCTTTCATTCCACCACATCTAGGGCAAGTAGCACTATTGCCCTTATCTGCTCCACAGTAA
>VTLG01011744.1_pt1 | contig 14676 bp, 29 predicted proteins | sample 4694571 | NCBI WGS metagenome assembly VTLG01 (sample SAMN12604809, study PRJNA352737) | marine metagenome | biome: ENVO:00000447; feature: ENVO:00000209|ENVO:00000569|ENVO:01000036; material: ENVO:00002151; isolation source: viral sequences binned using virsorter ...
ATATTGTTCTGGTACTTTACCATATCCTACTACTCTATCCCATTCTCTTTGAGTGTATTTCATTCTTTTTTCTCTAACTTCGCCTGCATATACTCTTTGATATCTACTACCTTTTCTGTCTGTATAATCGCAAGTATAGTCTCTGTCAGCGTCTTCTCTTTATACAGGTAACTTAGACGTTCTTGTATCTTGTGTAGTTCTTTCTCATAATACTCTATCTCCTGTTCCTTGCGTAAGCGTTGGTCTACAAGGTCTGTGATAAGTATTATCTTCTTTTCTTCTTCACTCATGATATGGTTTGACCATTGATGATGTTCTGAAAGTCCATCTCTTTGATACAGTTGATAGCGGTTATCTCTTTTGTATATCCGTATTCCATCATGACTTTTTGAAAGACCGCTGTTGAGTTGTCTCTGAGAAATGTTACACACTCTTCTTTAGTGTCGAATGATGGGTCTGTAAAATAATATATGTCACCCATGCTAGCAAATAATATAACCAATACAAATTTCATTTTTTTTCCTTTTGTTGTTGTGTTTCTTTAGCGCCGCCTCTACCACGACTGCGTATCCACTCCTTATCAGCAGTAAAGAATTGAAACAGTAACGCACCTATCAGTATCCATATAAGACTAATCTTCTGTGTACGTTCTTCTCTGCTTGGCGGTGTAGTATGATAAAGTACCCTTTCTAACACGGTCTTCTCTCCATAGTCCATATGCAACGTGTATAACAATATATAGAAAAACTACCCAGAAGAATACCCAAGGGTCATGCCATCTGTCTATCATCGGTGATATCCTAACACATAGTTCTCAGCAGAGTTGTCTGCATAGGTTTCATTGTGAAAGACAACCTCATCTTCGTATTCTGTTTTCATAACAACAGTCTCTACGAGTTTATCTGCCAACCAGAAGTCCACTTCCCAATGACCTGTCTTTTCGTTCTTGAATACAGCAGCGGTACGGTCTGCGAACTGGTCTACTCCCATATGCTTACTGTAAAAAATTCTTGAATCCTCTACCATAACTCTAATACTCTCCCATTTCCTATGATTATAAACAAACAGGTTGTTATATGTAATACAACCCATATACTTCTCAAGGTTGCAACTACGTCTGCGTCCTTGTCTTCTGCGAAAGCCTTGTTACCAATCGCTTTACACCAGTATTTCCAGATAGTCTTCATCTACTCCAATACTCTTCTGCGAACTGTTGTTCCAGTTCAAATATCTTATCTTTGAGTCTTAGTTTAGTGACCTTTTCTTCTTTTGTCAATGATTTTTGCTTGTTTAATTCTGCGTGTTCTGTTTTCAGTTCATCAATGTATGCTCTTAGTTCTCTACTCATTCGTAATACTCCATCTTTGTACCGTTGTCAGCAGTTCTGGTAACCTTGGTCAATACGTCACCTTTTTCCTTGGTTTCCTTGACCTTCTTTTCCCATGCTGTTTCCTGTCGTTTCTTTTGTCGTGTACGTCTTGCACTGTTGCGTTGTTTACGTCTTCTGTTCTCTTGTATAAGTGACTGATTTGCAGCGACCAGTAATAGTACCGCAAGTGGGTCAAATACAAACACTATGATGAGGATGACTCCTCTGACCGCATCCTCAAGTACTCCCTTCGTGCTTTCTCCGTAGATAAGTTCTGCGATATACTTGATTGGGCCGACCTCTGCTTCAATTGCAATTCTGTCTGCGTTGAGTTCTGACATCTCCTTCGTGAGAGTTGAGATTGCATCTGTTGATTCATTAATCGTTGCGTTGAGTTCATTGCGTTCATCCTCTTGTTCTTTACGGGCGTCCAATCCCTTGGTGATTCTGTCGAGTTCAATATACTTGTCCAATGCAGAATCTAGTCGTGCAAGAGTACTCTCCGCACGTTCTATAGTTCTGCGTTCTCTTTGTATCTGTGATTCGATAAGTTCGATTTTGAGTGTGTTGTCTGAAGTGACTGTGGTTTGTTCGATGTGTGCTTTTGATAGGAATCCGAATATTCCCATAGAAGTGATAAACATCAGTACGACAACCGCACTGATGAGATATGATTTAAGTAGTTTAGGTGTGCGTTTCCAGTTGTGATATACCCATGCTGCGGTAACCAGTTTACCTGTTTCCAAAACAACCCCCATAACTGCGATAGGTATTACCGCAGCACTGAAGATTGCAATCAGTCCTATAATACTATAATACGCTGCAACAGCGGATATCGCCAATGCAGTCAATAGTGTCAATACCGCAAGTATCATATATTACCAATCTGGTTTACTAAGTGGTGTATGGTGGTGTGAATCAACGTAATCATCCATACCAAAAAACTGTCTAGTGACGGTCTTCTTTACGAGTACACCGTTTTCATCCTTGATGTATTTTATGTGCTCTTCCAGAATAATCTTACCGTCTGGTTGAGACATATATTCATCTGGTTCATATGTCATTTTTGAAACCTCAATGTGTATGACTTACCATCATGAGTAAACGTAACCGTTGAGTGCGAGTAGATAGTTCTACGTTCCTCTGTGTAGCGTGTCTCCTGTTTACACACGGTTCTTACACCACCTGTCGCATTACTATTATTATGTCCGAGCATACCACCAACAACAGCGCCCAATGCACCACCGTTTTCGATGTCTCCGACATTGTTACCAATGATACCACCAAGGATTGCACCTTTGATTGTGTCACCAGTTTTATCACCACTTACCTGTTGGTCAAAACATACCTCTACCGTATGTGGTGTCTTATGATATACGTCCTTATAATGGTCTTGTGTTGTTTCTGCCGCCGCAGAGTTTGATGCGAGTAACAATACTGCAATTGCAGCAGCACCCCAGAATATATATTGTTTCATATCATCTCCGTTTCCCTGTCATTGGGTCTTTGATTTCTTCTGTGGACAACACCTGTAATCCACCCTTGTTGTACGCCTGTCCAATGACAGCAGTTCCAGTGTACAACGGTCTACTAGTCTTCAGTCCATTACCAACTTTGTCGGATGTTGGAACTGATACACGATTGTCATAATTATCCCACAACTTGTCGAGTTTTTGTGGTTTAGAAACCTGTCGTTCCTCTTTTGGTACATAACCCATTTTCTTGAGAAACTTTTCATGTTCATCTTGTGCCTTCTGCATAGATGCAGTGACCTTACGCTTTTTTCTCTTTCTCAGATTCGTGTCCGTGTAATACACGGGCAACAGATGCATTCCGCTCATTATATATCGCCTCCATCAAAACGTCCATCGGCAGATTGTCGATAGACTCACCATACTTTTCTGCGAGTTCAGTAAGCGTCATTGTACTGTACTCAATGACTTTTGTTTTAACAACAACGCATTCTTTGTGCGTGTCCAAAAGTCGATTGCCCAGGCACTTTTATAATAGTGACCCCAACCAATCATAGTATCGCAATTTGCAATCAATCTTTCATAGTTCATAATACTCTCTTTTCCTCAATTTGTCAAGGTGCTTCTGGTTTATCACCACCCTTAAACATATAGTTTCGATACGCCTCAAACAGCGCTTCTGCACGTTTGTCTTTTCGTGCATCATTCATCAACTGACGTTCTTTGTCACTACCACGTTGCCACACGCTATGGTCATCACTGTATTCGTAAAACCAATCGTGAAATACCAACTGTTGATAGTATTCTTTCAGTTCGTTATCGTCCATGATTTTCCTCAACACAAGTCTGAGTCACTTTCATACTTATGACGCCCATAAAATTAATTGATGGTTGTTCTTTCATGTGATTCAAACAGATTGATTTAGTCTCTTTTGGTTCAGTGATAACAGCGGTCATCTCTTTTTCTGGTGTTGAAAAAACGATGGTAGTTAATAGTAACCATTTCATTTCTGCTCTCCTTCTGGTGCAGTAATACTTATCATTTTTTTCATGATACCTGTGACATTTTCTTCTGTCAAAAATCCCTTTACAGAATCACCCTCTTCAGTGATGCCCGGCAACTCTATCAGTTGATTGTCTTGAAAGACTGCAATCTCATACAGTCCATTTGAATTACCATATGAACCAGAATGTCTTACGACCGACAATTCATAGTCACCATAAACTGCTCTTGCACTAACTCCGTCAAGAAATTTGACGAACTCTAAATCATCGAATTTTTCCATTACTCTGTCTCCTTAAAAAGAATGCCTGGCTTTTAGTCTGGTCGCATCAGTGCCTTCACACTAGTCAGGACTTTTAGCTAGTGTGACCCCATATCACCTTGTTTAGGCATAGCTTTCAATTCATATGGGGCGAACCTACTTGCACTTTTTATGCCTTTAGAATATTGTCACATCCGAATCACTCCTCATCTTTCTATTACATAATACTTGTTTTCATAACAAATGTCAAGAAGTTTTGTAATATTTCTTGTACAAATATTCAAGTTTTTTTATCTCTGGATGTGTTCTTATCCACATACCTGTATCTGGTTGAAACTGTGTCCTAAAGAATTTATCCATCATGTCATTGCCAGTCTTTTCTTTTGGATTTATCTTTAGACTCAGTTCATCATATTCTTGGTCTGACATGATACTGTCACCCACAAACTCATATGCGTATGCAGCAACTGACAGTCTTATTCTATTTCGTATCTCTTGGTTTATCATGATTTCTCCACAATCCCTATCAACTTTTGTTTGAGTGTCACAAGACTATCTTGGTTTGCCTGATATCTGATTCCGATACCACCCCTTGCAGTCCATCGTCCTACGTTGTCTGGTTTATCATCAATCAAGACATTAGGTGTACCATCAATCTTGTCCATTGCATACTGTTCTTTTCTACCAGTGAAGATAAGGTTCTCCACTTTCGGCATATATCCATATCTCTGCAACCATACACGTTTCCAATATGCAGAGTTATCCCTATCACCCCTTAGTGGTGAAGAGCAAATGCCCCAATCATCACCAACAAGCGTTTGTACAAAGTTGACTAATTCTGTAGTCGTTGGGAACATATCCAGTGTATTGAAGAAGTCAGTACCTTGTAGTTCCTGTATCGACTTCTCTTTATTCTGGATTTGTTTCCAGTGGTCTTTTCCAAAGTGATTTGCAAACCCCTTAAAGAAGTCTGCAAGCACTCCGTCCATATCCAAGTATATTTTCATCATATATTACCTTCTCGTATTTTTTCCATTCGCATCACACTCTCAATCCACTTCTCTGGTGTCATGATGTGTTGCGAAACAGTTACTTTTAGTTTTGCCTTTTTGAACTGACCTTTGAGCATCTTTGCGAACTCCGTTCCAAAGAACCGTGAGGACAGTTTGATTACGTCACGGCGAAATCCAATATCATGGTGCATATTACCACATAGGTGGGCAAACTCATGAATGATTGTGTAAGGACAGTTAGTCTGTGCAAGTCGCATCGTACCCCATGATGTTGCCTGTCCAGCAGTCGCACCACGAAAATGTGCGAGTTGTAGTGTCGGTTGTTTTTGACCCATCCGTGATGCATCAGTTTTTGCACACAGCGCCTGATAGGTCTTAGACTTTGCAACCTTCTTGAAATACCGTTCAGACTGTTTCCAGTTCAGACGTTTGAACTTCGTGCATTCTGGATACTTTGCACGATACTCTGCCATTGCAGCGAACTCTGCATTGTAGGTCTTTTGGCGACCAGCATCCTTAAAGTTTGCCTTACCAGTTTTAATTACCTTGTTTTTCTTAGTCCAGTAATTCGCATACTTATTTGCATATTCATGAGACATGATTTTTGCAGCGGCTTGATAGGCATCGGTTGAAGTCTTGTACATAATATTGAGTCCTCTCTCAGTTTCTATATACAAGCTAACACGTTATGATAACATTGTCAAGTAGTTTTTGGGAATTAAAAAAACCCTTGAAAATCAAGGGTTTTGGGGGTTACTTTGTGCGGTCTTTTTTAGCGAGTTCCTTTGCAATCCATGCTTTTGCAATGCGATTCGTTACTTTCTTACGAACCAGTAACATACACCGTTTCCAGACTTTTGCAAATACGTCCTCACCAGCATCGTTATTGTCCACTACGATAAAGTTAGGCCCACCAAATAGTCTCTGGAATTTACCAATGTTATTCTGTACCTCATTCCACATTGATTCGACTGCCTTTGGTGCAAGTGTGCGTTTACGCATCTTGTTACGTTCTTGTGCAGTCTCAAGTGAAGTGTTGACAAAAATCATGTAACATTCGTAACCAAGTGCTTTTAGACCTTGTGCCTGTTTTGCAATCTTATCGTAGTCTTTACCTGTACCGTCAATGATAAGACCTAAACGTCCTTCAAGGAAGTTACCTTGCATACGTTTAGTGACTGCTTTTGCTCTACCACGAATCTCTTGTCCTTGGTCAGAAAAGATATCCTCTGGTGTTGTATCCAATCCAGCATCATTCAACATTTTTTCATAGATGTCATCACTGTTGACAATCTTCATGCCGAGGCCGCCAGTGGTTCGTCTAACAACATACGACTTACCACTGCCGGGCCCACCAGCAAGGAAAATCGCCTTAAATATATTGGGGTCGTAAACTCCCTCTTGTAGTTCGTGAAATGTTTTCATGGTCAATCTTTCTTAACAACTCTTGTATATATTTAGTCTCCTCTGGTTTCATAGGTTCTAACTCCCTTGATTGTCTCTGCAAATTCGTAAACTTTCTTAGTTTTTGTTTTTGTTTCGCTCTCATGTTGTATCCTTCTCTATGTGATTTAATTATCATGACAAAGATTTCTTGAGTTGTTATTGGTTCGCCCTCCTATGTGATTTGTTTTTGTGAAGTACCACTATTACTATAGACTGCGCCATTTTCTGGAAACCCATCTACTAGACCATCTTTGATAGTCTCCATGTACATCTGATGTCGTGGGTCGCCTGTAAGGTTGAATTCGTGTCTTAGTGTGGTTATGATGTGTCTACCAGATACTTGTTTGTCGATTGAATCATCTGTCTGGGAAGATGTAGCACCAACACTTAGTGTTATAACATCTCCTGCCTGTATTGTCGTCTGACCTGGCACTTTGACTTGACATTTGATTCCTTTGTCGATTTGGAAAAACCGTGAAATTCTGCGTTGCATAGTATTTATCAGATTGTCACTCTGATATGGATAATCTTTAGATTCATAAAAATGTTTACCACTACTTGTTGTCGAAACAAATAGTTTCGTGTCTGGGTATTCGCTCAAGTTCTTGCCCGATACTGCATCTGCTGATTTAGACATGAGGGGTTCTGTTCCCTCTGTGTGGATATCGTTTTCAAAGTTTTCCAAGTAACTAAAATCATAGTCCTTCAGTGTCTTATTGTAAACGTCATGAACTTTGAGTTTTGAAGAATAGAACCCACTGTTCATATTATATATAGTATCTTTAGTCGGTGACTGTGTAAAATCATTGATAGTTGATAGATTTTTTATTGGGTCTATTGCACCCTGTTTGCTCAGTGTATTTGGTATGTTTTCCTCGTAATCATATGTTGCCTCTTGAGATGCAAGACCATCAATACTTCTGAAATGAAATCCTTTTGTAGTCTCATAGAATAGATATGCTGGTGATTGATTATACTGTTTTGAGTTTGATATCTTGCACAAATGAACGAGCGCCATGAATGGTCGCATATTTGGGAACACCACTTTGACATGATTAGCAGTTTCCTCGACAAATAATTTTCTGGTGGAGTCAAGATAGTTCTTGTCACGCAATATCTTTTCCACAATGTCTGATGGTTGACCTTTGTAAGATTGTGAAATTTTGCAGACTTGATTACGAAAAGATTCTTGTGTTGTGAAGTTTAGTGAATACATCAATGCATTCTCACCCTCACCCATGACCATGTTTACCTTGTAAACAGTCAATGGTGTATCAACATAGTTGATTATAGTCTCATCTTTAGGACTTGCTTGTGGGGTTTGAATGCGTAGTAATAACTTCTCTTGTCCAATGATTGGGCCATTCATAACAAGGTTAATAGTGTCCTTGAGTAGAATATCACCACTCACTGTATGAGAAAAAATATCTTCGTATATATTGATGTTCTGAACAAGATTTCTTATGTCATATTCATTGCCAGATGTCGTTAACAACTTGCACTGTGTAATAAGAAACTCGCCTGCAAACTGCAAGTCACTTTTTGCCATTATGCACCTTCTTTGATTTTCGCTTCAAACTCGTCTACAAAATCGCTTATAAATCTTGGTTGTATCAGACGAATCTTCCTCTTCTCATCCTGTAAATTTTGTTCGTATTGATAGTTGGATATAACATCTGCTGATGGATAGTCTGTTACATTCAATCCCACATCAATCTTTTCTGTTGTGTCACCAGATGTCTGTGATATCTCATAATGGTGAATTGCAGCAGGATTTTCATACTTGTCATTCATGTACTGTTCAAACCTTTGTACTGACATAGGCCAGTCGGTATAATAGTCGATTATGTCATTGATTACTAAGATAGTCCAATGCAACTCTGCATCACCGTAATATTTGAATGCAATCATCTCTGGGGTTTCGCCATCCTGTACATCGTAATAGTCAAACTCCACAATGTTACCCTTTGCATTTGACTTCACCTTAACCCTACGAAAGATATCCTTCATAAAGGTGTCTTTGCCATTACCCTTTGCATCATATAACATATCTGGAAACATAGAAAAATATGACATTTAGAATCCCTCTGCAATCTTTTCTCTGGTGATGATTTCCAGTTCTTTGAACGATAATGATATGGATGTCTCTACAGGTGGTGCTCCTCTACCGTCTTGTGTTGGTCTGAAGAACTGTGTGCGTTCACCACCATATGTCACGTTACACTGTTCAAGAACACAGGTTGATATCCTGTTTAAGAACTCATTTCGTTTACCAACTGCGTAGTAATATTCGATATCAAATGTTGCTGGTACGATGAATGTTCTACCTTGCAAGTCTCCACCATCAAAACTGGGCGCCATGTAAAATCTAAACATATTCACAATCTTATCCACCATGATTGCCTCTGTTTCTGATTTAGGCATCATCTTGAAATCAAAACTAAATGACCGTCTATCAACACCCTCAAATACCATCTCCAAACGATTATTTGTAACCATACCTCTGTTGATATCAATCGCCGCTTTTGCACCTTTCGCCGCAACGTCCAGTGCTTCCTTACCTACCTCTACTGCCGCCTCTGCAATCTTTGGTGCGATTGCATCTTTAATTTCACCAACCGTGTTGAAGAAACCTTGACCATCTTGATATCCTTTATATGCTGCGATTGCACCAGCAACCGCTGCACCAATCTCATGTTCACCATACTTTGAGTTTTGTGATGCACTAACCGTTGCAGGCATATACATACAGATAGAACTGGATAGTGTTCTGGTTGCAGACCGTTTTACTTGTGCAGTAGAAGAACCAGTGTTTCTTGCTGGTTGTGATGGAACTCTTCTACTTGACCCACCAAAATTGACATTTGCGTTTTCCTGTTCATTAATAAAAAACTGTACATAGTGTCCTTGGTCATTAGAACCTAAATCCTCTGGATAAATTACTGCCTCACCAGCAAATGGGTTTTTGTTTAGATTTCTATAGACATTAGTTTGAAACGTACCACCAATATTATTGGGGATACCTCTTCCCATTGGACTAATAAGACCACCTAATGTTTGATTAATTCTGTTAGTCGCACGATTGACTGCAACATTTTTGATTTCTTTTAAGAATCCACGCATCGTTATAAATATCCTTATATATTATTTATTTAGGTGTAATATCATGGCATACCGTGGAAGATACAGTCCGTCTAACCCAAAAAAATACAAGGGTGACCCTTCCAACATTATTTATCGTAGTTTGTGGGAACGCAAGTTCATGGTCTATTGCGACATGAACGAAAGAATAATTGAGTGGGGTTCTGAAGAGTTCTTTATTCCATATCGGTCACCCATAGATGGTAAGATACATCGCTACTTTCCAGATTTTTATGTCAAGGTCAGAACTAAAGAAAACAAGATTAAAAAATGGGTTGTCGAGGTCAAACCCAAGTCGCAGTGCAAACCCCCAAGAGTTCCAAAACGAAAAACCAGAAAATATCTAAATGAGGTGCGTACCTTTGCAATCAATGAAGCAAAGTGGATGAATGCAAAAGAGTGGTGTAAGGACAGGAATATGGAGTTTATCATTCTCACAGAAGTTGAATTGATGATATAAATAAGAGTATGGCAGAGACATATTTTGATAAGATACAACAACAGGTAAAGACAGGTAATGAACCATTTAAGTGGTATCGTAACCGTATCAAAGAGTTGGGTACACCTAGTGTGCCTGAACTGTTGCGTAGTGGTGAACTAGATAGAAGACCACACTTTGGGTCTTTGAATATGTTTGTATACTCACCTAAATTGAGAAACAAACTACCATACTATGATACATTCCCACTGGTGTTACCTCTGAAGAGATACAATGATGGTTTTCTTGGACTGAACTTTCACTATCTACCATATGCACTAAGAGCAAGACTTCTTGATGCTGCTGGTGGAGACAATTTAAGTGTTCGTGCAGTTGAAAACAATCGTCTTACAAAACCATGTCTCAAGAGATATCTGTATGGGTTTACGAAATCAATGTTCCGTAAGATACCAGACGATGACAATCTCACCGCAATCATGTTACCAGTACAACGGTTTAAGAAAGCATCTGCAACTGAAGTCTGGTCAGATTCTAGGAAGATGATTTAATGGCAAAGTTCAATTTCAGTAATGTCCTTGGTGGTACAGTATTTGGTGGGTTGAATGCAATTCTTGCCCACAATGCGTCCAGAGATGGATATTCAAAAGCAAACCGTTATGAGGTTGTAGTTGGTCTACCTGCTGGTACAAACAACGCAGAGGCAGGTGACTCTGCACAATCTGGTAACTTGTTATCACAACTACATGGTGAAACTGCAAGACGCATATCGTTTAGATGCGATAGTATTTCTATGCCAGGCAGAAACCTTCGTACCGCAATGAATGGTAATATTTACGGCCCACCGCATGAGATGGTACAGGGTCAGACATTTGCAGAAGTCGCTGCAACATTCTACATGGGTTCTGATATGGCAGAACGATACTTCTTTGAAGAATGGCAAAAGGTGTCCTACAATCCAGACACATACAATATCAACTATTACAAAGAATATGTTGGTGCGATTGAAATATATGCACTCAATGAGAGAGATGAAAGAATGATGGGCGTTCGTCTTGAAGAGTGTTTTCCAAAAACAATTGATGCAGTGCCATTTGCCCATGCGTCAAGTAACGCAATAAATAAAGTTGGTGTTTCATTCGCATATCGTTATTGGAGAAATATTGCGACTGAACCTAAAAAGGCAAATCTTGATGATACACTTCAAGATATATTGAAGAACTCTGTTATCAGACAGGTACAAAGTCAGATACCAGCAGTTTTGAGGCGATTATTTTAAATTATTAATATAGGAGAATATGATGGCATTGCCAAAGTTGAATACGCCCACCTATGAGATGGTGCAACCATCCACAGGTGAAACGGTAAAGTTCCGTCCGTTTCTAGTAAAGGAACAAAAAATACTGATGATAGCACAAGAAACAGGTGAAGGACTAGAAATGTCTAATGCCATGTGTGAACTCATCAAATCATGCACCTTCGGTAAAATATCAGAACCAGAACATCTACCATCATTTGACATAGAATATATGTTTCTCAAGATTCGTTCCAAGTCAGTTGGTGATGAAGTTGAGTTAAATATCACTTGTCCAGATGATGGTAAAACTGTAGTTCCACACACACTTAACTTAAATGATGTTGAGATACAGCATACTGAAGGTCATAAAAATACGATTATGATTACAGATAAAGTTGGTATGACAATGAGATATCCGTCTTTGGAAAATCTTAAAAAATATACCACAGACAAATTAGGTGCAGTTGATGTAACATTTGGTGTAATCGGAGAGTGTCTTGTAAATATCTTCGATGAGAATGAGGTGTATGAAGAACTTCCCAAAAAGGAACTGGATGAGTTTATCGAATCTATGAACACTGACCAGTTTGCTGAAGTTCAAGCATTCTTTGATGGTATTCCAAGATTAAGACATGAGATTGTTGTAACCAATCCAAACACTGGTAAAGAGAACAAAGTACTACTTGAAGGACTGCAAAGTTTTTTAGGGTAGGCCTTTCTCATGAAAGTCTTAAAGGATACTATAAGACTAACTTTATTATGATGCAACATTATCATTACAGTCTGACAGAGATAGACGAAATGATGCCGTGGGAAAGGGAGATATATGTATCAATGTTACAACAACATATTGAAGATGAAAATGAACGCATAAAGAGACAGAACGCACAATATAATAGATAAATAGTCCAGAGGGAGAGAGTGATGTCTGAAGAAAAGAAAACCGTTACCGCAGACCCAGCGGTTATAGATAAGGTTGACAGTAATGGTGATGGACACATTTCACATGAAGAAATGGAGATGAATTTGGAATTCAAAAGAAAAGAGTTGGAAGATGCAGATGCTCGTAGAGATGCAATGCGTAAGATGACATGGTTTGCATTGATGGGTATGTTACTCTATCCAGCAGGTATTTTTGTTACATCATTTCTAGGACAAGAAAAAGCAGCGACAATTATTGGTGATATCGCACCGACATATTTTGTTGCGATTTCAGCATTAGTCGCCGCCTACTTTGGTGCAAATGCGTATGTAGATAAAAAGAAGTAAGTAAATGGCAGACGATAAAAGAGTAGCACAGGATTTTGCAGAAGCATCCAGAAATCTAACTAGGGTTACTGGTGAACTGAAAGAGTTCAACATGAGCGCTGGTAAAGATATTGCCATGACCGCTGCAGGCGAATTCAAGAAAGTCACTGACCCATTCGTACAGTCCTTCCAATCACTTCCAGGCGTTGCTACTCTTGGTGCTGCTGGTAAGACCTTATTTAATAAGGGGTTTGCAATATTAAAAGACAAAAGAGAACAAGCACTCTTGCGTGAACGCCTTGGTCTTACAAGAGAACAGTTTGGACATCTCAAAAAACAACAGGCAGTATTTACCGCACAAAAAAAAGAAGCAGAAGAGTTAAAAACTGCAACAGAAAATCTACTTGGATTTGACGTAGACCGATTTAATATTGCTGCTGGTATGTTCACCGATGACAAAGGTGGATTCATGATGGGTGTCGATAAGTTGGTTGGTATGAACCAAGAACAACTTGACGCAGACGAAAGGGCTCGTGCAAACGAGATGAGAGGTGCTGCAAAACGAGTTGAAAAAGATAATGAGAAGATGCGTCAAGAGGAAAAGACACAATCCATTTTCCATAGTATTGCTGCTGGTATTGACAATCTCGCAGAAGGTGTGGCAAATATCAAGGCAGAAGATGTCGGTATGGGATTACTTGCACCAATTGGTTTGATAGGTGCTGTTATCACAACATTTGTTGGTGCATTTGTAACAGAAGTTAAAAGACAGTTCGATGGTATTAAGGCAATCTTCAAAACATTTGATACATTATTTGAACCAGTAAAAAATCTGATAAGAAATGTAGGTAAAACCTTTGCAGGCAAAGACACTGCAATCGGTAGATTCTTTCAGTTTATTGGTGATACATTTAAAAGTATTAAAGGTTTCTTCAACACAAGACTAGAGTCACTAAAAACATCAAAATTAGTTCAAGGTGGTGGTCAGTTGTTTGATGACTTTGTAAAAGGTGCGAAAGCTTTATTTGCACCGATAGGTGATTTATTTTCAGCGATAGGTAGGTCGGTCAAGAGTGTTGCCGCAATGGGAGCAGAAGGTGGTGTCATTGGTAAGATACTTGGATTTGCAAAGGGTTTTGGTGCAACATTGGGTAAGTTGTTCTTACCTATTACTATTGTCATAGGTGCGTTTGATGCCATAACAGGGTTCATTGACGGTTTCAAAGAGTCTGAAGGTGACAATATCTTGTCCAAATTCTATGATGGTGTCGGCGGCGGTCTTGGTAAATTAGTTGGTAACTTGATTGGTATTCCTCTTGACTTGTTGAAGTCTGGTGTATCATGGATTATGAGTAAACTTGGATTTGACAGTGCGGTTGAATTCCTAGAATCTTTTAGTTTTGCAGAACTCATTAAGAATCTTGTTTCTGCACCGTTTAATATGATATCAAAAGCAATTGATTATATTGTTAAATTGTTCACTGGTGATGCTAACCTTTTCGCAGATATAGGAAGTATGTTTGGAAGTATTGCAGATGGAGCAACCTCTCTGTTGAAGTCTATTCTTCGTGGTATCCTACCAGACCCTTCTGGTGAATCTGATGGAGTTTTTGGTTTCATCAAAAAAGCAGTTTCCTCTGTAATACCAGATGGTGTTTATGAGTTTGCTGGTCTTGACCCCAAGACAGGAGAGGCTATACCAGAACCAGAGGCAGAACAACTTGAAGCAGCAACTGGTGGTGGTTCTAATAGGTTTGACCGTGTACAGTCAAGGATGGATAGAAAAAGAGAACAATTGTCAGAGACACAAGATGAGAATTTTGAAGTAAGAGAAGTCAGAAGGCGTCCACCACCTGTAATTATTAATCAGACTGATGCATCACAAGTATCTAGTAACACCAGTAGTTCATCAACGCCTGCACCCATGAAAGATACTTCGGCGCCTGCTGGAACAGTGCCAGGTCATCCTATGTATGGTTATGGTTAATG
>VTLG01013497.1_pt1 | contig 14675 bp, 19 predicted proteins | sample 4694571 | NCBI WGS metagenome assembly VTLG01 (sample SAMN12604809, study PRJNA352737) | marine metagenome | biome: ENVO:00000447; feature: ENVO:00000209|ENVO:00000569|ENVO:01000036; material: ENVO:00002151; isolation source: viral sequences binned using virsorter ...
CCATGCCCAGAAGTACTATTTCCACTTGCTTTTAAATAAACATAATCTCCTGTATTTGATAGCCAACCATTATATAAAACATCGTGAGTTGTAGCATTGCTCCAATCCGATTTATATCTTTTTATTGTTGAACCACTAGAATTTAGTTGAACATACCCTGTTGCAGTAAATCCAGCAGCTGTGATTGTTCCACTTGTTGTATCATCAGCATTATTTTTTAAAAAAACATCATCTACATTGAAAGTAGTCCCTGATAAAGTTAAATTAGTTCCACCTGAATAAGTAGTACCACCTATTTCACGATATGTGCCATTGTCATTAATATGTAAAGTAGTAGTTCCAGTTTCATAACCTAATTCATATACGGCTAAATCTGAACCAGAAGGGGTTCCTGAACCTCTTTTAATTTTAATCGTATTTGACATTTAACTCCTTAATAAGTTCCGCAATCTATAGTAGCACTTGTAATAGTAGCTGCTTCCACATCATTGAACTCAGCACTACCTACACTACCACTAAAGACTTCGCTAGAATTACTAGCGTCTGGAATAAATTTAAATTTGTAATCAGTATCATCAAATCCAAAGAATCCAACTTTTGCTGCACTTCCAGTATGATATTTAAACTCAATACCTCTATCTTTGTTATCGTCAGAACCTGCATTTCCGTCTCCGCCTAATGTAAATATAGGGTCATCAACAGTTACTGTACTTGAATTAACAGTAGTTGTAGTACCATCTACTTGCAAATCACCTTGAATGGTAACTTTTTTGTCCCATCCAATTTTCATTGCTTCTTGAGCTACTCCACTTTCACCAACATAAAATATTAAATCAGTTTTGTTAGCGGTTGCCGTAAAGTCTGCTGCCGCTTTTGCCTCAATAGAAGCTGCTAATTGCACAGCATCTGAACCAGCTGATTCATTTTCGGCTGCAAAGTCAATTCTTCCTAACACATTAGATACATCTACATCAGTTCTAGCTGAAAATAATCTTAATATAGCTCCAGATGTTGAATCTACTGAAATTTTAGAGTTTGCACTTTGTGTCATTGCTGCATTAAAGTTAACTCCTCCACTTGCTCCAATTGTAAATGCGGTATTTCCAGCACTACCACTATTATTATATTTGTAAGTATTTGCTACTACATTTGTACCAATATAGTTTGTTGTGCTAATTGAATTAGTAGTTAATGCTCCAGCAACTGTTACTGCACCATCACTAGCTTGTACGCTAAATGCAGAACTTCCACTTGAATCATATACTTTAAAATCTACATCAGTACTTCCAGGTCCAATTTCTACTAAATCTTGTGTAGCATCTATAACTTTAATCATAGGAATGTTATTAGCCGCAATTCTGACTTCATTGTCTGTACCAAAATCTATATATTCAGTATCTGCTGCTCTACCCATTCTAAGTGAAGTATTAATTACAGATGTAATAGCTGTTTGTGCTGGAGTTATAGATATTGTTCTAGCATTTGCTCCATCAAAAGTTCCAGCTGAACTTATACCAGTACCCGCAGTTAATGCATTTGGTACTTTTAATACAGATAAAGTATCGCTTGATAATTCTATTGTTGAAGTATCAGCTGCATCCGTGTTTAACATAGTTCCATGAACTTTGTCTGCTCCAATAGTTGCCGCTCCACCTGCTGCTATAGTAATGTCAGAACTAACATTGCCAAAAATAGTATCTTCTAAATTACTAAAAGTAATTTTTTGTGAACCATTGTCATCAGCATCTACCATTGCTATAAAATCAGCTTGTGCTATACTTGATTCAGTTCCTAATTCGTTTAAATCTAATGCTAATGTTACACTATTATCTGTATCTCCACTTGCTACAGTTTTTGTAAGTCCATTACCATCGGTTAAATCAGATAATAATGGTAAATGTATTGTTGTTGCTCCACTATCCGCTTGATTATCTGCTGTACATCTTCCTATAAATAGTTTTTTCTGATAATTTTGAAAAGCTAACTCACCATAATGCAAACTAGATGGCAAAGTTGATGAATCAAAATCAGCAGAACTATTTCTTTTTAATTTTATTCTATTGCTCATTTTATTCTCCTATAAGAATGTTCCGCCGTTAATATCATCTACGTCTATCCACTTTGAACTACTACTATCATATTTTAATAAAGCTCCATTGTTTGGGCTTGTTATGTTAGTATCATTCATTTCATCAAGAGTATCTTCTCCCGAAACTTGTGTATCAACGTAATTCTTTACTGCCTTGGCACTAGGCAATGTTGTATCAGTACCAGCTGTTGAAGCTAAATCAGTATCTAATACCCCCGCTTTCAAATTATCTACTTCTACGTTGCTGATTGTATTATTATCAGCATTAATTGTTTTGTTTGTTAATGTTTGTGTAGCATCAGCTGTTGCTGTTCCGTTTAATGCATCTCTAACATTAGTCGCATCGCTATTATCTAAACTAATAGGTATTTGGCTAGCATCAATACTAAAACTATCTTGAACTTTAGTAGAGTTTTGTACACCTACACTTTTTGTAGCGCTTGTTGTTTGCACACTAGCTTTTACATCTTTATTTGTTGTAACTTTAGCACTTATAGCCATTATGAAGCCGCTTTCCATGTATTATTTAATTGTATTGCACTTTTAGATATAACTACATCACCTTGTATATGTCTTGTATAAATAGGATTTGCTGCAGTTGTTACATCTTTTTCTGATAACTCCCACACTCCTTCAAAATCATCTGTGAAATATTGTGTTGCTTCAGCTGGTAATGTTAAGGTTACAGTATTTCCACTTACACTAGCAACTAAATCAAAATATATTTGAGTAACTGTTGCGCTTTCCCAATTATCATTATTTGCTTGTGTTCCAACAGTATTATTAGATTTTTGAGGTCCTGTAAATGTACTATTTGCAAAATCTTTTTGTATTTTACCTACAAATTGCTTGTCTGTATCCATTCCATGACTTGTTTCAAATGTAATAACATTTTCAAAGTCAGCTCCTTGCTGTATTTCTATATCTTGATATTGATTTGCTGAAATCATTTATTACTCCTAATATAAAAGTATTACGTCTGTTGAACTACTTTTTGTTGCACAAATTGGATATGTGTGTCCTTTTAACAAATGAAATGCTACTACAACACCATTTACTGTTAAATTAACGTTTGCTGATGTACCTTTCATGTGAACGGCTCTACAAGCGTCTTGGTCATTTCCCGTTGCAACTACTGCTTTGATATACGGAGCAACACTTTCTTGTACTGCGTAATCATTAAGTCCTTTATAACCCATAGTTTTCTCCTATTATTTAATTGCAAAAGTTTTTATCGGACTAGCGATAAATACCTTATTTTTATTACTTTCATTATCTGCCATTTTTTTATAAAAATCTCGCATATAATATTCTTTCAATTCTAAACTTCCAGCTCTTTCTGCTAATTGAGCTTTAACATAACATACTACCGCTAAACATAACATTCTATTCAAATTTACGTGAGACGATTCTGAAGGATTAGTATCTTCACTTAAACTAGAATCTTTAGTTGTTTCAGGATTCCCAGTTACAAAAGGTTCTTCAATTGCCGTATATTCTATACGTAAGCCTTCAGTAATATTTTCATTCGGATATATTATTTCAGCATCATCTCCACCAGTTACTCTTCCTTGATTGTCTACTACTCTTCCAGAAGTTCTTCTTATTTTATAAAGACGTAATTGTTTTCCTTGCTGAATATAAGCATACGTTCTATATGTGTCATAACTCATGGATTAGTGTCCTCCGTAGTATTTGGATTACTATGCAATCTTCTAATTGCTTTATATTTATTATCATCTTCTGTGTCTAAAACACTTACACTTTTTATAGCTACCATACCTGCTGGTAAATCATAATCTCTAGTATTTTTAACTATATTTGTTTTTTCAACTTTTGTATTAATTTCTCCAGTTGATTGCATGTGTAAAATAGCGTCTTTAATATAAGCAATTACTAAATTAGTATCACGAGAATTAACTCTTTCCATTATTTCTAAAACTTTCACGATGTTGCTCCTTGTTGTTGTCTTTGAGCTCTTTGTTGTTGTTCAGGAGCTCCTAAAGCTCCAGTAATAGATTGCAATTCAGATATAGCTCTTTGATAGTAAGAAACTGATGTTTGAAGTCTTTGGTTTGCTATACTTAAATTTCCTTGAGATGCTTGAATAACTGCGTTAGCCATTTCAGGGTCTTCATCTTCTAGCCAATGAATTGCACTCAAACTTGTTTTGCTTGTTGTGTCTACGGAAGCCATACCTCCTTCAAAAATCTTTTCAGCATCTATTGAGGTAGATAATCTTAGCATATCTAATGATGCTGCATATAATAAAGCTACGTTTTCAAATTCTGTTAATACCCAAGAATCTGTATTTTCATCAATTACTGGGGGAGCTGAATAAACAATAACTCCTTTGTCTCCTTGTTGAGAATCTACTGTTACAGTAGTTCCGCTTGCATTCGTATATGCATGTTGATACGAATTGCCACTCCCCACGTGTGCATTATAATCAGGGTCTGGTTTAATATATATTTTACCACTTAATTTATAATATTTTGGAAACATTTTAGTAGGAAAAGACAAACTATCAGATTCATCAGCAGAATGTATACTAGCTGGAGGTATTTCTGATGCTATTCTTTTTTTAGCACCATCATTACGATACACCGCTAATATCTTATCATACGCTAAATCAGAACCATTTCCAATAACACTTGCTCCAGTACTATCAAATCCATTAATTTCTACTTCAGAAGCAATAGACCATAAAAACTTTTCAGGCAAACTAGATACAATAAATTTAGCACCTGCATTTAGATGTTCTACTAAAAATCTAGCTTTAGAAGCGTTTCCAGTTATATTATTTACTTTTTCCCATAATTTCATATATATCTCCATATTCGCAAATGGGTCCCCGTAGGGAGAAAGGAGGTAAAGAACCTACAAAGACCCAATGCAAATTATCTATTCGGTTATACCCAAATAGCGTGTGATTCTGGCATCATATACTCGAAACCAGCTTCAGTTAGAATCATATCGACTCTTTTATCAACACCTGAGTTTTCTAAGTTCTGAACTCCGACATAAATAGAAGTGTCTCTGTTAACTCCATTACCAACTAGTGGTCTGTATTTAACGTGATTCATGTTAAGTGCTAAGATTTTAACGTGTGAACCATCTAAAGCAATACATCTAGCAACATTCATGTTACCATATACTGTAGAAATTTCAGTTACGTCTAATCCCATTACTTTTTTACGACCAGTTACCGCTAGGTCTGCGCCAAATAATGCTTGATTTCCAGCATTTGAAGCACCAGCATTAGTTTGACCAATGCCAAGATTCTGTTTAAAGAATCCGCCTAGTTTATGCAACCAAGTGTAAACTTCAGTACTACATAAGAATACTGTAGCTGCGTCTTGATTGTATCTTGGGTCTTGGTATCTAGACATGTCTTGTAAGAAATCGTCTATAGTCTTAGCGCTAGTCCAAGAAAATAGGTTTCCGTAATTTAAAACATAATCTATTGCACCTTGGGTATGTGCGATTGAGTCTTGACTCACTTGTGTACTAAATAGTCCAGCGTGTTCAATATCCCATTTGTGTTCAATTAGCTTGTCTTTCCAAACTCTTGCCCATTCGTTTGGTTCATACTTTAGAGCTGTTGCTCTTGCAGTATTAGTCATACCGAATTGAGTTCTAAAAATTTGAGTTTGTCCATAGCCAGTTGAATATGGATTGTCTTTCCACTCTTCGTTAGTTAGAGAAGAACCTTCTTCGTGAGCATTACCCACTACGTAACTTCTTCTACCTTCTAAGTCTTCAGCAATATCTAATGAAGCTACTGCTGCTACGTTAGCGTCACTTCTCATAGCCGCATTTTCTAAAGAACCAGTAGGAAATCTTAAAATCTTTCCTTTAAGTTCAATAACTTCTGCTGCACTAATTGAGCCACCGCCAATGTTAAGTGTTTCGCCTGCACCTGATGGTCTAACTTCAGTTACTCTAAATAACATATAGTCAGTTGGAGCACCGCCACCACCTGTTGATGTAGTAGGAACTTTAACTACTTGACCTTTTTGGAAAAACTCAGGTCTAGTTGCTACGTCACCAATTTTAATTGCGCCATTAGTTTGTGAATATACATTTTGTAAATTACCTGCAGATTTATAATCTGAAGAAAATATTAATTGACATTCATTTCCTACAGCGTCAATAACAGCATCACCTGCTAGCTTTTTAAAAGCTGCATCGTTTACTACTGTTCCACTTGCTTTTCTGAAACCTACACAATATGCGTATCTTTTCATAAAAGAGTGTCTTTTTTCTGTGAATTTAAATTGTGGGTCATCCGTTGGCTTTTTAGCTAGTGTTGACACTAATCTAAAGAACGGAGTTTGAGCAAGAGACAATTCAGAAAATCTCTCACTAAAGTCGTATCTTCTACGTAAATCACCTGTAGACAATGCTACATCATTACGATAGGATTCGGTTAACCCAGTACTAGTAGCTATCGCTAAAGGACTTGCTACTGGATAGTCTTGGTCAGCCATAATAATCCTCCTAAGGGTTTATGGGTTTGTTTACATTAACTTATCTAACCCAGCACCTTGAGCTAACAACTTGTCAAAAACGGCATCGTCTACTGATTTTTCTTCTCTTTGTACATTCCCACTAGAAGCAACGCTTGTTGGCATTTGTCTTACATTTTTCATTTGTTGTATTACTTCTTCACGAGCATTACCTGCTACTTGCGTATCTCGGTTATCTCTATTTTTTAAATAATAAACATCTTCTAATGAAAGTCTATGTGATTTTGCATAATTCATTAAATCGTCATAATCTTCTTCAGAAACATTGTGCTTTGTTTTAAAAGCTGCTTCTTCTGAAGCTTTACGAGATTGCATGGATTGTTGTTTTGCAAAATCTCCCAATCTTCGTTGTACTACCCCATCTACTGTTGCGTTAAACAATTTCGCAGATGATGAATTAGGGTCTGACAAAGCATCGTCATAATCAAAAACAAAATCTTCGTCTAAACCTAGTTGCTCTTTTACACTCGTTGGAGCTGAGCCGCCACCCTCAAAATAACCTCTCACATGAGAAATTAAATTAGGGTCTTCTTTCATTGCATTTAGTAAAGGCATATAAGGTTCTAACTCATTTAAACGAGTGTTAAGTCGTTTAGCTTCTCGAGAAGAATCCGAATATCTCTTTTCTAAATTAGCTACATCCATTTCTGGTTGAGCTTGTTGCTCTTGAACAGGTTCTTGTTGGAGAACTTGCTCTTCTTGAGCTTGAATTGGCTGGTCTAGTGTTTCACCCATAACTTGTTTATCAAGCTGAGAAAAAAAATCTTCAGCCACAGTATCATCTTCCTGTGGGGTTACTGAATTTTCTGCTTTAATAGCATCATCTTCTAGTAAGTTGTCCGTGTTCATATTTTCATTCATACTGTACTCCTTTTAATTTACAGTTATTTATCTTTATTTGCAACATTGTTTTTCTGTTGCATTTGCATTTCTTTTTTAGCTAAATCTACAGTGTCTTTCATACGACCTTGTAATAACTTCTGTTCAGCTTGAGTTTGGGTTAAAGTTCTATCTAATGTTTTTGTACCTTCATTAATTTTATCTTTAATTCCCGCTTGTACTAATTGTCTTTCTAATGTCTCTATTGTTCCTTCTTGGTCTTTTACTTGTTCTTCATAAGAAGAAATTTGTGATTGCATTTGAGAATACATACTTTTTCTTTGTACTAATTGTTTCTTGTTTCGTATGTCTGTTTGTTCTAACATTGCAATATCATCAATTAAACCAGCTTGATACCATTTAAAATATTCGTCTAATAGCGCCCAACGATTTATTGGTTGAGTTGAACCTGCTACTATTCTAATATCAAAATCGGCTCCTTGATAATCATTAAATTTTTCAACAACTGCTCCAAAATCATTATATATTGGAATATTAATTGAAACTTCTTGTACTGTTCCTTCTTCGTTTCCAGCTTCTGGTTGAACAATTCTAAATACTTTTTGAGTACTATAAGTGTATTGAGCCATTTGTTTAAATACTTTACCTACTTGTTCTAAACAAGGCTCTATAACATTGTTAACCCATTGTCTAATTCTTCGTGTTCCATATTCATCCATAGCCAACATACCACGATATGTTTCGTGACTATCTTGCCCTACACCTTGCATACTAGATGAAATACCACTAATGTATTCTATATCATTTTTACCTTGTTGGGTAACTGTATAAAAAGCATTATTAATTGGTAAAGGCTGAACAGCTGCTGGAGGGTCAAATCCTTGTCTATATTTTAACATAGCTCCAGGAGAACTTGAATATTTTTCCCACTCTTCTTCATCTACACTACCTTCGGTATATAGCCATCTTAAATTACTTGCAAGATTTGCATTGTGTAGCATTATTTGATGCGCTTTATTAATTTCTCTTTGTTTTCCAATTAAAGGCAAAACAGCTCCTACTGAATAAGGAGTATTTGTATGAGTATAACATACTGGTACAATCGGATATTCAGTTATAGGAAGTATTGTTTCGTATAAATACATATCGCCAACTGAAGCGCAAACTTTAATTTGAGTTTTATAAAAATCTATAATATCTACAACTTGATTTCTAAACACAGGTTCTTTCATATTTAAATCAAATTGCGTTTTTTCCATAGTCGCTTGAACAGTCTTAGTTTGAGTTTCTACAAGTTGAGCTTCCATTAAAGCTTGTTGTTCTTCTAATTTAGCTAAATTTTCTCTTTGTAATTTTTCAATTTCAATGTTCATTCTTTCTTCTATAATTTCACCTTCTACAACTAAAGCTTCTAACTCTTTTTGTTTTTCCATAAGAGCTACTTGCATTTCTTTTTGCATTTCTTCTATTTGAAATTGAGTTTGTTGTTTTATATCAATTAATTCTTGTTCTGTTGGAGGTTGTTTCATCCACAAATTAACATAAGCGACTTTTTCTTTAGAATATACTTCGTAAAAATCTAGAATTTCATCTTGTTCTCCTTCTAAAGTATGCGCTTCTTGTTCAATATCTCCAGGTTGTATAGTTTCTGAATCGTGAACATCTCTCATAGAATATTGTTTAGTTTGTATTTGCCCACTAGCACGTACAATTTTTTTCTTAAAATCTGGTAACATACTAATTAAAGCAGTTTTAGATAAGTTTTTTTGAACTATAATATAGTTAGCGTCACGAAATAAAAAATCTCTACTAGTAGGGTCTACATATACATCGTAAGGGTCAATAGTTTTAAAAACTACTTCTCCCATACCTCTATCAGCATCTGGGTCTACTTCTACTTTAAAAAATCCTAAACCTTTTACTAGAGAATCTTGTATAACATTACTGAACAAACTTTTACCGCTTGACAAATGCCAACAATATTCAGCAATCATACTATGAATATGCGCAATATCTGAATCGCTACCTTCTGTTCCAATTGCTTGCCATCTAGGATTATTAGCTGTGACAAAAAATTTCATAATGTCAATAGCAGGTGTTATACGATTAATAGTAAAATCTGGCATACCACCTTCTTTTAAATGTTCTTTTTCTTCTGCTGAAAGTTGGTCATTTAAATAAAAGTCCATACTTTTTTGAGAATCAGTAAACCATTTTTTTCTAAAATAACTATTAGCCTGATTAAATAAATGTCTATTTACATCGGCTTTGTTTTTTCTTCCACGTTTAGCCATGTGTTACCTTATTTTTTCTTTCTTTTTGACTTTACTTTATCATACATTGCTTTAGCGGCCGCACCTATTCCCATGCTAGCAAGAGAAGCTTTTTGTCCTTCATTAATAAGTCTAGCTTTCATCATTTCTTGATAAGCTTTTCTTAATGCTGGTGTAGATTCTTGCATTCTGTTCAAAAGTTGTGCATCTTTAGCTTTTTTAAGCACTTTAGCTGTTCTAATCGCAGTTCTTGCTTTTCCACCTGGAATTGGTGCAAACAAATCTGCTACTGCAATAGCTCCTTTTCCAGCTTTTACTAAGTTTGGTCTTGCAGCCATTTCTTTTGAAATTCTTCCCAACATTTTTGCTGTTCTGCGGGCTTCTTTTGCATCACTCATAATATTCTCCGTTTGTTAACTATTTATAAATTCTTTTAAGTTTTTTAGTAACTTTTTTATCAATTTTTTCCATTTTCTTTCTATATTCGGGATTGTTGTATCCGCCTTCAGTTTTTTTATTTAGTCTTTTAATTTTTTTATTTGCTTGTTTATTTACTCTACTTACTTTTTTATCTCTTCTAGCTTCTTTTTTTGCTTGTTTTTGACCTTCGTCATGTCCAAATAAATCTATTCTTGACATAGTATTCTCCGTTAATTAATCTCTTATCTCAAAATGAGGTAAGTCATCAAAGTTGTTATCTTTTAATTCTGTATCTCTATCCCAATCTCCACCCCAACGAACAGTAAGTCCCATTGAAGCTGCAATCCCCATAACAAATCCAGCAAAATATGTAAATCGTTCTCTATCTTTCCAATCTATCGGATAAGGAGCAACGTCTACAGCCAATGATGGATATTGGTTATGTTTACCTTTTGGATATTTAAGTTTACTAAAACCTTCTTCAAATAATTTGTTCTGTTCTTCTTCGCCACGATGTCCTTGTAAAACAGTACAATCAAAATCTTCTACTACTCTTTCAAATAGCTCTATTAATCTTGGGTCGCAAGTATTTAATCTTTCTTGTGATTTTTTACCAAAACTAGCCATTATTTAACCTTTTTGATTGCATTAAATAATCTATTTTGAACTTCTGATAAAATTTCCGCATTACTTTTTGCATCAGGATAAACTGTTTTATATTCTTCGTCACTTAATCCCCAAGTACCTTTTTTCCATTTATTGTATAATGCTTCATTGCCATCTTCTAACAAATGAGCTGGAAAACCCATTTTTTTAGCATAGTTTATTTGTTGTATATAATTATCATCAAAGTTTTTTAAACTATAAGCGTTATATAAAGAATCAGCTTCTGCGGTTTTTGTTCCGTATACACCATCTACTTCTAATTCAAAACCTAAATCATTTAATCTTTCTTGATAGAAAGAAGTTTCATCTGGAGTCATAGGAGTTGCAATCATTGGAGTTGCAATAGTAGGTTTTCCAGTTGAAGGAGGAGCTGTTCCAATTTTATCTACTTGAGGAGGAGTTCCATCATATAAAGGTTTTTCCATTAATTTAATTTCTCCCTCACCCATTGATTTTTTAATTTCATCCCAGTTAAAATCTTCTTGTTTGGCTTGTGCCTCTTCAGCTTGTTTCATACCTTCTTTTGTATATGGATATTTTTTATTTCCTACTTGTGGCATAATTTATTCCTTATTTTTTATAAACTTTTTCTGCTCCAGCAATTCCAAAAGAACCTAATGTTACCCAAACAAATGAATTATAAATATTATCGTTAATTATAATTTCTTGTCCTAATAAACCTGTTACTAAATCTACAACTCCAAATACACACATAAGTGCAAAAGAAATAAATCCAATAATAGATTTTTCATTATATTCATTCTTATCTTTAAATATTGCCCACATCTTTCTTCTCCTTTAAGCTATTAACCAATTTTTAGCTTTTTTCTTTGGTTTATACCATCTTGGCTTATTTTCTGACCTATTTTGTTTATAATTAGGGGGAAAAGCATGTAAATTAGCATAATATAGTCCCTCAATTGTGTCATCATGAGCCATTCTTGGTCCAAATGTAATGATTTCATTAATTAAATCAAACATATTTTCTCTAAAATATAAGGAACCTACACTAAAAATGCCAGATAAACCTGAATAAATTCTATTTCTTTTCTGTGTTCCTCCTGGTTTTTCAGGAATTACGCTAATATCGTAACGATTAATTCTCCTCCTTTCATCATTAAGAGCTTGAAAAACACTACGATTCATAGCTACATCTTCTACTGTTGCGCTACTACAATGGTATTTTTTATACAATTCAATAATGTAATCTACTACTCCTTTTTTATCAAATATTTTACCATTTTCATCTTTTGCTCCTAATGTTGGAATACTACGATGTCTTTCGTATTCTAACACATAACGATTATTGTTTGCATCAACTGCGATAACCATAATAACACTAAAGTCTGATTCTTTTGTATCAATATCAGTAGCTGGGTCGCATCCAATAAAAGTATTTACTGGAGTTTTTTCTCCATCCTTTACAATGTATCCCATACCTTCATTGTCGTCATATTCGTAATAACCTTCCCAATATTTTATATGTTTTTGTGTCCAAATAGAATCTTCTTCAGATTGTACTTGCATCATATACTCTTGATAAAACTTAGAAGGCGTTCCACTATCTTGATAGAATTTTTTCTTTTCTTCTAACTTTTCCAATGGAAACCAACCAGGCCACAAAGAACTTCCATCTGGAAGAATTGCTTTATAAGTAATTACTCTCCACGCAAAATCATCTTTGCTTTCTTTTTGACGTTCATAATTAATGATAAGATTATTGATAAAGCTATCAAAGTGCACAGGAGTACCATTGACCCTAAGACGACCAGTATGAGGCTCAATAGCAGGATAAACAACAGCAGTAACGAGGTTACTGTTTTTAGACCTTGCTTCAGCCGTGATAGTATTTGCTTCGTGTTCGAAGTCGTCAAGTATGATGAGGTCGTATCTTTTATGCAATTTAGCACCTCCTCTAATACCCGCAACATTTGATTTACTAATGAGTTTACATCCATTGGATAACTCCACATCTTCTTCTGTCCATTTTTTCCCTTTCAAATTACCAAAGTAATATTTTATTTTATCGTTAAACTCAAAATGGTATTTGATATAATCCATATTACCAGTACTAAGTTTTTGCGTAGCAGATACCCATGCATAAAATAACATATCGTCTTTAGGGCAAAAAACAAAGTCTTTAATAATTGAGCATTTAGTAAGCACAGTCTTTCCATGACCACGAGGCAAAATAACTGCTAGTTGTTTAACTTCTGGGTTATCAATAGCATCAGCCATTTCGTAATGAAATGCAGGTGTTTCACTTCGCATAAAATCATCAGGAAGAAATAACTTCCCGAATGCAATCATGTCTTTACTTGCTAGTCTTAGCGCTTCTTCCGCTTTGTTTATGTTCTGTATCTTGTGCATTTTTAGTTTCTTCTTTTAATATTTTATCCATATAGTTTTTTAAATTATCTTCATCTTTATTCATACGAATATATTTATCAACTACATTGTCCATCATCATTACATGTCTTTGCAATATTTGTAATTGCATATTTAGTTCTTTAATTGCTCTTACTAAATCATGTTTAGATAATGTGGGTTTTTTTGTTTTAGCCACCTTGTCCTACCTTTCTTTTTTTGTAATTAGGACTTTCCTTAGTATAGTATTTAGTATTATTACTCATACCTTGTCTAGTCTTTTTCTTTCTTTTAACCCTCTTTTGGAAGGTTCCGAATATTCTTCTTCTCATTTATTTCTTCTTTTTCTTTTTCTTTTTTGGTCTACCGACTTTACCGCCGTATGTTCCTGGTCCTTTTGGCATTTTAATTCTCCCAACAGTTTATTCTATCTTTAGTAAATTCCATAGTAATCCAACCCGTACGTTGAATCCCATAGAAGCTATAACGAGCATAATCTGCATATCTGAGGAACGACCCTCCTCTTACATACCATTTTCGTTTTAGACTTTCTTCTCCGTCTTCTATTGTTAATGAATCAATTGGCTTACAATACAACTGATGATTATGTCCTAAAAAGTATACATCGCCATCAGAATAAACCGAAGCCATTTTATCCAATTCTGTGTCTCCGTTCTTAGCTCCACTCTTTCCGTGTCCACTAACAAGAAACCAATCTTTGTCGCCAATAGTAATTTGTGCGTATCCAGGCAATCTGAAATATGGAACATCCATTTCACTTGCTAACGTTTTACATACATCAAAATCTAGTATATTAAAACTTCTTAGATAGTCGTGATTCCCTCCTCTTATAAATAGGCACTTATCCTGTATGGGTTGTACCAGTTTTAAGAAGCTTAGATATTGCTCTTCTGGTGGAATACTTTGCCCTCTTTGATTTATTTTATAATTAGGGGGAATCAGTTCTATCATATCTCCATTACCAAACCATCGTGCGTTTGGGTCTTCATATATAATTTTAATTGCTTCTTGAAATTTTTTCAAATCAAATTCGTGTGCTCCTACGTGTATATCCGTTAATCCGTGTACTCGTAGTTTTTCATTGCTTTTTACTTGGAATAATTTTCCTGGTTCTATGTGCTTCTTGTCGTACTCTTTTACATCAGAAGGTATTGGTATGGAAAACCATTTTCCGCAAGACTTACAGCTAAATTGTTGTTTAACGGTATCTTTGTTGCGTTTTTTACCTTCTTTTTTTGTCAACATACTACTACAATGTGGACATATCATGTGCTTTCCTCCTCGGAAGTTGTTTCTGGAAGTATTGCTCTAGAAGCTCCTTCTATTTCTTCAGGACTAAATCCTTGGAACATTCCAACTACTCCAGTTTCTATTTTCTTAACTTGATTACCTAGTGTACCGATTGCTTTCCCTAGTTCTTTTAAAGATTGCAATGCAATATTCTGGTCTTCACTTGTATCAGCTAAT
>VTLG01004738.1_pt1 | contig 14671 bp, 6 predicted proteins | sample 4694571 | NCBI WGS metagenome assembly VTLG01 (sample SAMN12604809, study PRJNA352737) | marine metagenome | biome: ENVO:00000447; feature: ENVO:00000209|ENVO:00000569|ENVO:01000036; material: ENVO:00002151; isolation source: viral sequences binned using virsorter ...
AGAGTACGTAGAGGTTGGTTAGGAACAAAAGCGGCTGGATATGGTACTGATGCACTGGTTACTAAGGTTGAAGGTAACTATAATATTGTTGATAACCTGCTTACATTCGCAGAAGCACCTTATGGTAATACTCCATTAAGTACGGATACTAATCCACCAGATGATAGAGATTGGATAGGAATTGCAACTGGATCCTCTTTCCAAGGAAGAACCTTCTTACGTTCCGGTATTACTAATAGTTCTAATGAAACATATTATGAGAACTTTATTTTCGATGATATTTCTCATGGATTCACTGGAGTTACTAAAGAATTTACTTTGAAGTCTGGTGGCACTAATGTAACTGGAATTAGTTCAGAGGCAATCATTCTTATTAATGACGTATTCCAGGCACGTGGAGCAACTGCTGATTATACTTTAGAAGATAATGCTGGCATCACTTCTATTAGCTTTACTGGTACTGCTCAGGATATCTCTAATGATGTTGGTATATCCAGCTTCCCTAAGGGCGGTATAATCATCTCTGTGGGGTCTACTGAGGGAATGGGTTATCAACCCCTAGTCGCTGCTGGTGCCACTCACACAGTGGGTGCTGGTGGGTCAATCTCTGCAATTTCTATTGGTAATAGTGGTTCTGGTTATAGAATAGGGGTTCAAACTGTTAGTGTAGGAATACAAACACAAGGTGTAGATGGTACGTATGTAACTGGAATTGCTACTGCCATTATTGCAAATGGTCATATTACTGGAATTGGTACCATTAATCCCATTAGCTTTACTGGTTCAACTATTAAGGGAGTTGTATTTGATGATCCACTTTCCTATACAGATATACCATTAGATTATAGTAGTGATTCTGTATCTGGAGTTGGTTCTAATGCAAGAGTCAATGTTGTTGTAAGTCAAGGTTCAAGTGTAATTGACTTTAACATTTCTAATCAAGGTTATGGTTATGGTGTTAAGGAAATTTTAACACTTCCTATTGGAGGACCTACTGGAATACCAACATTTACAACAGGAACATTTAAGGAATTCCAACTCACAATTGATGAGAAGTTCAATGATGAATTCACTGGATGGTCTGTAGGTCAACTTCAATTCTTGGATGATTGGGATAAAGAATTTGATTCTGATACCCGTGCATTCCAATTGAAGAGTGGTGGTAGTCTTGTTTCTATTATTGCGGGTAAAGGTTCTAAGGTTGATGTTCAATCAGTTATTTTAATCTTTATTAATGATATCCTTCAGGTTCCTGGTAAGGGATATACATTTACTGGAGGTAGCCAAGTTAACTTTACAGAAGCACCTAAACCAGGTGATACCTCTAAGGTTGTATTCTATAAGGGAACTGGTGGTGTTGACGTTGCATTTAGAAACGTACTTGAAACAGTTAAGAAGGGTGACGAATTAACTATTGGATATGATGCTTCTCTTGGACAACCACCATATTGGGAAGAAGATACAAGAACTGTTAGTAATGTAGATTCTACAGATATTGTAAGTACCAATCCATACTTTGGACCAGGTAATACAAACGATGAATCTTTATTGAGACCAGTAGCATGGTGTAGGCAGACTGAAGATAAGATAATCAACGAATTGCCTGTAGGTAAGGATAGGGAACTTTATGAACCCAACATTTATCCTAATACTTACATTATCAAATCTGTTGGTATTGGATCTACTACTGTTTGGGTTGATAATTTAAGACCACAGTTTGATAGTCAAAATGAGAATGATACTGATCTTGATTTCCAGAAGAAGGTTACTTTTGTTTCTCAAGGAGTAAAGACTGGTGCTGCTGCAACTGCTGTTGTTTCTGCTGCTGGTACTATTTCTTCTATTGATATCACGGATGGTGGTGTTGGATATACCACAGCATTTGTTAGCATTGCATCTACAGTAGGAGTAGGAACAACTACAAATGCGTTTGGATCAGTAACTATTGGAGCTGCTGGAACTATTACAGGTGTTGCTATTACCAATCCTGGATATGGATATACTTGGACAGATGTTCCTTCCGTTCTTCTTTCTCCACCTACATCAGTTGATGAACAAAATACTGTTGTTTCTTATGCAGGTGATTCTGGTGTTATTGTTGGATTTGGAACTACAACGGTTAGTGGTAGTAAAGAATTAATATTTGATCTTTATATTCCTGATGATTCTGACTTAAGAAATACAACTTTTGTTTCTGCTGCTGTTACTGCTAGTGCTTTAGCTAAGTATGATTATTTTAGAGTTACTGATTCTAATGTTGGTTTAGGATCTACTACGGTATACTCACAAGATCTTTCTGGTAATACAGTTGGTGTTGGAACATCCTTTGCTGATAATGTTTATGTTGTTAAGAGTTCTCAATTAGTCCAAAGAAATGTTGCTGGAGTGACTACATATATTAGGCAAGTTAACGTCAAAGTAAACGGATTTAAATACGCATACTCTGGGGTTACTACTTCTGATTACTTCGGATCCTATAGTTGGGGAAGAATTCAATTAGGAGGTAGAGTAGGGGTAACTTCATACTCTGCTTATACTCAAACCGGTATTACAACATCAATGCTTGTTATACGTACTGAACCTCTTAAGTATAAGAACTACATAGCCTAATAAATAAATAAAAAATCCCTGTAAACATGTCGGCAATTATAACTGATCAAATAAGAATATTAAATGCGAAGAATTTTGTTTCTGGTGTAAGTACTAGTGATAACGCATATTATTCTTTCATTGGTCTTCCTAATCCTACTGATTACCAATCTGATTGGGATACCAGTCCTCCTTCTCCTAAAGATAATTTTGAAGAGGAGAATGATTACTGGGACAATATGATTGCATTGAAAAAAATCAATGCTGATGATGTAAGACAGGTTGTTACTCGTAGAGTGTGGTCATCTGGTACCACATATGACATGTATAGGGATGACTATAGTAGGTCTAATACTGCTAAGATTTCTGGTTCTACTAACTTATATTCTGCATCTTACTATGTAATTAATAGTGATTACAGGGTTTATGAATGTCTTCAAAATGGAACAGATCCAGATAACCCCAATGGAAGACCATCTCTTGACGAACCAACATTTACAGATTTAGAACCAAGAAGTGCTGGTAGTAGTGGTGATGGATATATCTGGAAATATCTTTATACAATTAAACCAGGTGATATTGTAAAATTTGAATCTAGTGATTATATTCCAGTTCCTTCTAATTGGTCTACTAGTAGTGATAACTCCGCTGTTAGAGATAATGCAGTAGATGGTTCTATTAAAATTGTTACAGTAACTAATCGTGGAGTTGGTATTGGAACTGGAAATAGGACTTATACTAGAGTTCCTATAAAAGGCGATGGATCTGGTGCAGAATGTACTGTTATTGTTAATGCTGATTCTAAAGTTGATACAGTAACTATTTCTAATCAAGGATCTAACTATACCTATGGAAATTTAGATCTTCTTGCAGGTGGAGTCCCTACTGGAACTACTATCCCAACCTTTAATGTTATCGTATCTCCTCCTGGTGGACATGGATATGATATTTACAAGGAATTGGGAGCAATGAATGTTCTTCTATATTCCAGGATTGAAAATGATAATGAAAACCCAGACTTTATAACAGGAAACCAAATTGCGAGAGTTGGTATTGTTGAAAATCCAAAATCGGCAGGTACTTCTCTTTTAAGTGCTGATAAAGCAAGTGCTACTTATGCTTTAAGATTGGCTGGACTTGGATATAGTACTGCAACTTTTACTGCAGATTCTTATTTTGAACAAACTATATCAACTGGAACATCTGCAGTTGGTAGAGTAGTAAACTATGACCAAACAACAGGGGTCTTAAAGTATTGGCAAGATAAGACTATGGCTGGTTTCAATACAGTTGGAACAGCACAAACAAACCCCCAATGGGGATTTGATTTAACAGAATTTACTGCTACTCCTAGCACTGGTGGAAATTTGACAATTGTACCATCTAGTGGATCCAATTTGGCGATTGATACCTCCTTTACCGGTGTCTCAACCGTAATAAATAATAGGACATATTACCTTGGCCAAGAGTTTACTAATGGTGTAGCTCTGCCTGAAGTTAAAAAATATTCAGGTTCTATAGTTTATGTTGACAATAGACCATCTATAACAAGGTCGGTGAATCAAAAAGAAGATATCAAAGTTATCTTGCAATTCTAAAAAATCATGCCGCAGCAAACGAATCTCAACGTCTCACCATATTTCGACGATTTTGATCCTGATAACGATTTTCATCGGGTATTATTTAAACCTGGATACCCTGTACAAGCAAGAGAGCTAACTGGTCTCCAGTCAATGCTGCAAAACCAAATTGAGAAATTTGGTAAACATTTTTTTAAAGAAGGTGCAAAGGTAATTCCAGGTAATACTGGATATACTCAGTTATATTACTGTGTTCAGTTAAATAATACTTTTCAAGGAGTACCTGTAACTGCTTATGCGGATCAGTTAATTGGTACAAAAATTACCGGAAAAACTTCAGGGGTAACAGCAGTTGTTGCGACTGTTTTATATCCACAAGATTCGGAAAGAAATAATCTCACTCTTTATGTAAATTATTTAAGTTCTAATACTCAAAATAACAGTACTACAACGTTTTCAGATGGTGAAGAATTATCTTCCAATGTAATAATTACATCTGGGTTATTAGGAAATACTACTATAGAAGAAAATAGTGCATTTGCTACTACTATTGCTAATAATGCTGCAGCAACAGGATCTGCTTTCCAAATTCAGGAAGGTGTTTATTTTATTCGTGGAAATTTTGTAAATGTAGATACTGAGACTCTTTTGTTAGATCAATATAGCAATACTCCCAGTTATAGAATTGGTCTGTATATTGATGAGACAATAGTTAATGCTGACATGGATGAGAGTTTAAATGATAACTCTCAGGGATTTAATAATTATGCAGCACCTGGTGCAGATAGGTTAAGAATTGCTACTAGATTATTTAAAAAAGCTTTAGATGATTTTAATGATGATAATTTTGTTGAGTTAGCAATAGTAAAAGAAGGAATTTTACAAACCCAAACTGCTGCTTCTACAACATACTCTCAAAATTTCATGGAGATTTTGGCAAGAAGGACTTATGCCGAATCTGGTGATTATTATGTAAATCCATTTGATATTACAGTTGAGAATTCTTTAAATGATAATGTTGGTAATAGAGGCATCTTTCAAGAAGGTCAATTTACTCCTGGAGGGTCTACACCAACTGATGGTTTAGCACTTTATAAGGTTTCTCCTGGTAAAGCATTTGTTAAAGGTTGGGAAGTTACTACAATAAGTCCTGTATACCTTGATGTAGAAAAACCAAGAGCAACTGCAACAATTGAAGATCTTACTTTTGCTTACAATACTGGACCTACTCTAAAGATAAACAGAGTTGATGGTTCACCTACTATTGGTATAGGAAATACTTATGTTGTAAGTTTACGTGACCAGAGAGTTGGTTATACAACCTCTTCACTTCCTGGTAAGGAAATAGGTGTTGCAAGGGTATTTGATTATAGATTAGAGTCTGGATCATATAATACTTCTAACGGAGATTTAAATGAGTGGGAAATTGCTCTTTATGATGTACAAACTGTAACAGAGATTGCTGTAAGTACAGCATGTACTTTAGCAGTTCCTACTTTCATTAAAGGAAAGAATAGTGGTGCAACAGCATTTCTTAAGGATGCTGTAACAGCAGGAACAGCATTAACTGTTTATGAGACAACAGGAAACTTTATTCCTCAAGAATCTCTTGTTATTGATGGGATTCCTGATGGAAGAATTGCTATAGCAATTACCGAATATGGGATTAGTAATGTAAAATCATTATATGGAACTAATAATGGTGTTGTTGGTGTTAATACCTTTACTGCCGATGTAATCCAATCTGATAGTATTAGTGTTGGAATAGTTACTGTTAGTCCTGCATCAGGTGCAGGTTATATTAGTACTGTAAGAACAGCAAATAAAAATTTCCCTGGACCACCTGCCAACCCTCTCGTAAGGGAAAATGATCTAGTTTCCTTTACTGATATTGCTGTATCACCTACAGACCCCATTTATGGTAGGGTAACCAGTGTTGGTCTTAATGATATTACTATTACAGGTGTAACTACAGTTTCTGGAATTGCTGATGGTAAATTACCAGAATCCGCATATGAAGCAACTGATTTTAAAGTTATCGCTACAAGATTAGATAGTTCATCGGATAATACTCTTTATACAAAACTTCCTAAATCTAATGTTGCTACTGTTGATTTAACAGATGCATCTATTGCTATAAGAAAAAGTCAATTAGTTAATATCACTAATAACCAATTATCAGCAGTTGTAGTTGCTGGTGAAAATGAAACTTTCTTACCATATGATGAAGAAAGATATGCTTTATTGAGATCTGATGGAACTGCAGAACCATTAACTTCTAATGCAGTTGAAATCACGATGGGTTCTACTAATCTTCAAATCCAGAATTTGGGTGCGAATGATACTGATGCTCAATTGATTACTACTTTAAAGAAAGTAAAACCAAAAGCAAAGAAAAAGCTTCAAAATAGAGTTAACTCTATTGTAGTTAATTTATCAAAACTTGCCGGTTCTGGTATTGGAACAACAAGTTTAAATAATGGATTAACTTATGGAAATTATCCATATGGAACTAGAGTAGAAGATGATTCCATTTCTTTAAATTCTCCAGATGTTATTGAGATTCATGGTGTTTTTGAGATGGCAACTGTACCATCTGAGGATAATAGTGATCCTTCAGCACCTAAGATGGTTCTTGGTTCTTTAACCAGTTCTACAACAACTACATCAGAATTTGTAATTGGTGAGCAGATCATTGGGCAAACAAGTGGTGCTATTGGCATAATTGCTGAGAAATTAACAGATACACAGATTTCCTTTATTCATAAGAATGATATCTCCTTTAAAGAAGGTGAAGTAATAGTCGCTCAAGAATCTCTTGTAGAAGGAACTATTGTTACTTTAGATGCTCCTAGTTTTAATATAACAGATAACTTTAAAATTAATGATGGTCAAAGGAGTACGTTCTTAAATTATGGTTCAATAGTAAGAAAATTCAACTTCCAAGCACCAGAGAAAAGAATTAAAATTTATTTCTCAAATGGATATTATGATACTACTGATGATGGAGACATTACTACAGTAAATTCATATGATAATTTTGATTATGCAACACAAATCTCAATCGTAGATGGTGTTTCAGAAAGTGATATTATTGATATAAGACCAAGAGTTTCTGATTATACAGTCTCTGAGAATGCACGTTCACCATTAGAATTTTATGGAAGAACATTTAATTCTTCTGGTCAATCAGCAGCTAATCCATTAGCATCTGATGAAGACATTACAGTTACATTCTCTTATTATCAGGGAAGAATTGATAGAATCTTTGTAACTAAAGATGGTGTATTTGAAGTTAAATATGGCACTCCTTCTGATGAACCTGATAGGCCAGGTCCAGTGGATGATGCAGTAGAGGTAGCAAGAATTACTTTACCTCCTTATCTGTATAATACGTCTGATGCTGCTCTTGAATTCTTAGAGCATAAGAGATTTAGAATGGTGGATATTAAGAGACTTGAGGATAGAATCAAGAATCTTGAATATTACACTACACTTTCATTAATGGAAGTGAATACTGCTAATATGTTTATTCCAGATAGTGATGGATTGAATAGGTATAAGTCTGGTTTCTTTGTAGACAATTTCTCTTCCTTTGTTGCACAAGATAATAAAATAGGAATTAACAATAGTATTGATAGAAAGTTTAATGAAGGTAGACCCCTCCATTATACCAATTCTGTTGATATGATTTTTGGTCCGGTAACTAATCCTGACCCAAGTGTTGACCTCCAATTTGCTTCTATTTTAGAGAATAATGTTACTAAGCAGAATGATACACTAACTTTATCATATACTTCTGTAGAATGGTTAAAGCAGCATTTTGCAACAAGATCTGAAAGTGTAACTCCTTTCCTTATTAGTTTCTGGCAAGGAAGTTTGGAATTAACTCCAGCATCAGATACTTGGGTTGATACCGTAAGATTGGAAGCTAAGATTATTCAAGCTGAAGGTAATTATAATGAAGTAATGAATGATGCTATTGAAGCAGGGACTGTAGATCCACAAACTGGATTTGGTCCAATCATTTGGAATTCTTGGCAAACTAACTGGACTGGAACTGATGTTATAGAAACCCACACTACTAGATGGGAAAGAAACATTGGATTTAGGGGTTGGATGGGTCAACCTGGTGGTGGAAGGAGAAATCAATGGGGTACTCTTATTGATAGAGAGATTCGCCAAAACATGCGCGAAACAATTGATGTTGGTGTAGAAGCAAGAAGTGGTGAGAGAACTATCATCACAGAATCTTTTGATGAGCATTCTGTTGGAGATAGAGTTGTAAGTAGAGATCTTATTCCTTTCATGAGAGCAAGGAATGTAGAATTTGATGCTAAGAGAGTTAAACCTCTTACAAGAATGTATGGTTTCTTTGATGGAGTAGATGTTACCAAGTACTGTGTACCCAAACTTCTTGAAATTGAAATGAATACTGGTACATTCCAGGTTGGAGAAAAGGTTACTGGAACAGTTCAAGGTACTGGTTTAGGTGAAGAAACTTCAAAACCAAGGATAACTTTTAGAGTTGCTCAATCTAACCATAGAGAAGGTGAGTATGATCTTCCAACTAAGATCTATCCAGAAAATCCTTATAATAATCATATTTTACCCGAATCATATTCATCCACTTCTACCCTTTTGAATGTAGATACATATTCTCTTGCTAATGAGGTTCAAGGAGAATATTGGGGTTGGGTTGAAACTGGAATGATTCTAGTTGGAGAATCTAGTGGAGCAACAGCATTGATTGTTAACTTAAGACTTATTTCTGATTTAGCTGCTAATTTGAAGGGAAGTTACTATATTCCTAATCCCAATAATATCAATTTCCCTAGATTTGAGAGTGGTACTAAAGTATTCACTTTGGTAAATGATGAGAATAATGATCATGATGAAGCAAGTACTATTGCTGAGGAAGCATACACTGCTGCAGGAACTCTTGAAACAGTTCAAGAGAATATTGTTTCTGTTAGAAATGCTCGAATTGAAAGGAAACAGGAATTCCAAGAAAGAGCAGTTACTAGAACAACTGGTCTTCAAGTTGTAGGTACTGAAGTAATAAGTGAGAATAGGAGACGGGGAATTATTGGATGGTATGACCCTCTTGCACAATCCTTCTTAGTGGATGAAGATAGTGGAATCTTTATCACTGAATGTGATGTATTCTTTAGATCTAAAGATGATAATGATGTTCCTCTTGTATTCCAATTGAGGACTATGAATAATGGATATCCTACACAACATGTTATTCCATTCTCCGAAATTGTAGTAGAACCTGGTGATATTAGTACATCTGGTGATGGATCTGTTGCTACTACCATTAAGATGAAGGCACCTGTTTATTTGGAAGGTGGACAAGAATATGCTATTTGTTTAGCATCTAACTCAACCAAATACAGTGTCTATATATCAAGAATTGGTGAAAATGATCTTTTAACACAAACTTATATTTCTAACCAGCCTTATTTGGGATCTCTATTTAAATCTCAGAATGCTTCTACATGGGAAGCAAGTCAATGGGAAGATCTTAAGTTCACTCTTTATAGAGCAGACTTTGAAGAATCAGGAAGTGTTGAACTCTACAATCCTCAACTTTCAGTTGGTAACAATCAAATCCCTCAATTGCAACCAGATTCTTTGAATTTGATTTCAAGAAAAGTTAGGGTTGGATTGGGTACAACTGTTGCAGATTCTGGACTTCTGGTTGGACAATTAATTTCCCAACCTGCTGCAGAAGCTACTGGTAGACTCATAGGGGTTGCTGGTTCTGCAACTGGATCTTTAACGGTTAGCAATGCTGGTATTGGATATACTCCTGCTGATGGATCTCGTACTGTTGCTGGAGTTAATCTTGTTACCATTACCGGTAATGGTAGAGGAGCAGTGGGATCTGTAAGTGTTCAGAATGGAGCCATTAGTGCTGCAACTATTACTGGTGGTGGTTCTGGATATCAAGTTGGTGACGTTGTTGGATTTACAACTTTAGGGGTTACTTCCGTTGGTAGAGATGCCAGACTTTCCATTGTTTCTATTGGAATGACTAGCGAACTAATTGTGGATGGAGTTCAAGGAGATTTCACTGTTGGTGCTGCTAAGACTATACAGTATACTAACAGTGCTGGTAATACTGTAGATCTTAACGCTGGTTATGGGGGAAATGTTCAAGTTTCTGCAACTACAGTTGATACTGATGGTCTTCATATTAAGGTAGATCATAAGAATCATGGAATGTATTTTGCTGATAATTTAGTTGACATCTCTAATGCAAGATCTGATGTTAAACCAACTAAATTGTCTACTCCTTTAGACATTACTAATACTGCTGGTAGTATAAGCGTAGTTGATGCAACCAAGTTTGGTTTATTTGAGAATGTTGGTGTAGGAACTACTAACTATGGATATCTTGAGATTGGTGGTAATGGATATGGTACTGGAGAGATTATTTCTTATGAATCTGTTTCTGGTAATACTATTGGTATAACCACTAGAGGATTAAGTCCAACTACTTATCCTGTTGGAACTCCAATTTATAAGTATGAGTTAGGTGGGGTTTCTCTTAAGAGGATTAATAAGATTCATAGTTTATCTGATCCTACTGTAACATCTCCAATTACATTTGATTCTTATCATATCAGATTGGATATGAGTCAAGATGGAACTACTAGAACAGTTGCTGGTTATCCAAGTCTTTATCTAAATGCTACTAAGTCAGCTGGAGGGCATAAGACTAGAGCAACTCAAAATATGCCATTTGAAATTCTCACTCCAATTGTTCAGAATGTATCTGTTCGTGGTACTTCTATAAGTGGAGAAGTTAGAACTATTACTAGTCAGAGTATTGATGGAAATGAAATTCCTTGGTTAGATGCTGGATTTGAAAGTATTACTCCAAATACTTCAAATTACTTCCACACTCCTAGAATGATTGCATCTAAGATTAATGAGGATTTAAAATTATCAACTCTTCCTGGTAATAAATCTATGAATATGAGACTATTCCTTAATACTACGGATAGTCGTTTAAGTCCAGTTATTGATGCTCAAAGATTGGCAGTTATTACTACTTCTAATAGAGTTAATAGTGTAATTACTGATTATGCTTCTGATAGTAGAGTGAATCAAATTGACACAGATCCAACGGCATGTCAGTATATTTCTAAGGAAATAATTCTTGAGAATAGTGCAAGTTCTCTTAAGATTTTCGTAGATGCTCACATTAATGTTAATTGTGATATTAGGGCATTTTATTCTATCTCTAATACAGAAGGTGGCAAACCTATCTTTACACCATTCCCTGGATTTAATAACTTAAATAGTAGAGGTCAGATGATTGCTCTAAAGGATAGTGATGGTCAATCGGATGTATTCATTCCTAAGACCAATACTACTGGATTCCAAAGTGGTGATTTAGAGTTTAGCGAGTATGTATTTACTGCTGACCAATTGCCATCATTCAGGACCTATAGAGTTAAATTTGTTTTAACTTCATCAAGTCAGGTCTTTGTCCCTCGTATGAAAAAATTAAGAGTGATGGCATTAGCATAATGTATAAAGTTGAAGGGCATGGTGATCTAGCTAGAGATCCAAAAACAAATTCAATTATCAATATCAATTCTTTAGATCATGATAAGTATGTGGCAACTCGCAATATTAAAAAAGTGAAGGAGCAAGATCTTGATAACATGAAAGAAGATCTTGATAATTTGAAAGGTGAAATTGGGGAAATAAAATCTTTACTTAGGGAGTTAGTCCATGGCAAGTAAAAAGATTACATTTGATCCTACTGCTGGTGTGCCTTATGCAGCAAACTTGACCATCTTTGGTGGTGCTAATTTCTCAGCAGATTTTACCGTTGTTGATACGGGTAATGCTGCTTATAATTTTACTGGATGGACTGGTTCTTCACAACTAGCAAAAAGTGTATCTGTAGGAGCAACTATGGGTGCCGTAGCAACCTTTAATGTTGGGTTCACTAGTGCCTATGATGGAAAATTCAGTTTATCTTTAGGATCTACAGCAACTGGATTGTTAGCGGAAGGAAGATATGTTTATAATGTATTAGTGAGTTCAGGAACAACAATATACAGTATTGCTAATGGTAATGTCCTAGTATATGCTGGTATATCCTCTGCTCCCTAAATATCTAAAAGAGTAGTTGTGTAAATGGCTCAACCAACAAGCAGGACGGAATTTAAAGAATATTGTTTAAGGCAACTCGGCGCACCTGTCTTGGAGGTTAACTTAGCCACGGAACAGTGCGATGATTTAATAGATGATGCTATTCAATATTTCCAAGAGAGACACTTTGATGGTGTTTCTCAAATTTATATGAAGTATAGGGTAACGCAAGAAGATATTGATAGAGGTAGAGCATCTACTAACGGAAATTACGGAACCGCAGGAATAGTTACGGAAACTGCTACTGCAAATATTGCAGGAACAGCAACTACATTCTCATATTATGAAAATAGTAATTATTTACAAATCCCTCCAGAAGTTATTGGTGTAACTAAAATATATCATTTTGATGGACTGAATACTGCTACTAATAACATGTTTAGTGTTAAGTATCAGTTATTCTTAAATGACATTTATTATTGGGGTTCTACTGAAATTTTAAGTTATGCGATGACAAAGACTTATTTGTCAGATATTCAATTTCTACTAACTACTGAGAAGCAAATAAGATTTAATCAAAGAATGGATAGATTATATCTTGATGTTGATTGGGGCAGTTTGGCGGTAGGGGACTTTATAATTATTGATTGTTTTAGAGCATTGAATCCAAATGATTATACAAGGGTTTGGAATGATTCATTCTTAAAAAGATATACTGCTGCTCTCTTTAAAAGACAGTGGGGACAAAATTTACTTAAATTCCAGGGAGTTAAATTACCAGGAGGGGTTGAATTAAATGGACGACAAATCTATGATGATGGAATGAAAGATCTTGAAATCATTAGAGAACAAATGTCCAATACTTATGAATTGCCTCCACTCGATATGATAGGTTGATATTATGGCACTTAATCCATACTTCCAACAAGGTGCTAGGAACGAACAGAGTTTAGTTCAGAATCTTATCAACGAACAGTTGAGGATGTATGGTGTTGAGGTGCATTATCTTCCTCGGAAGTATATGACTGAGACTACAGTTATTAGGGAAGTTATTCAATCAAAGTTTGATGATGCATACCCATTAGAAGCATATGTTGAAACATATGATGGATATGCAGATAATCCTGTATTGATGACTAAATTCGGTATTGAAGGAACCAATGAAGTAACTCTTACCATCTCTAGAGAGAGATGGGAAACTTATATTGAACCTTTAATGAAGAATGAGTCTAATGTAAAATTAACCACTAGACCAAAAGAAGGAGATTTAGTTTATTTCCCATTAGGGGATAGGTTATTTGAAATTAAATATGTTGAGCATGAGAAACCATTCTATCAATTACAAAAGACTTATGTTTATCAGTTGAGATGTGAGCTCTTCCGTTATGAGGATGAGGTTATTGATACTGGTATTGCTGCTATTGATGATGAATTGGTAGGAGATGATATTGGAGATGGAACTACTGAAGACGGTATTTCTACTGTTCTTGGACCTACACAAACACTTACTTTAGTAGGTGCTGGTGTAACTGCTGCTGCATATACTGGAATTATAACTTCAGGTGCTATATCTTACTTTAAGATTAGTAATCGTGGTGGAGGGTATGCTGGAATACCAACTGTAGGAGTGTCTTCTGCACCAGCAGGAGGAGTTACTGGTATTGCTACCATAGGAGAAATGATCGGTGGTATACAATACTGCAATACAAACGTTAATTCAGCACTTAAGTCTGTACAATCAATTCATATAATTAATCCAGGTGCTGGATATACAGTTGTACCTGGAGTGGAATTTACTAATACCGGAAATGGTTCTGGGGTTGCTGCTACTAGTTTCATTAGCGATAATACTCTAGGTATTGTAACAGTTACTGCTAGTGGTAGTGGATTTACTACTGCACCCACAGTTACATTCCCTGCTCCAGATTCAATTGCTAAGACTGGAATTGGTACTACGGCGACTGCTGCTGCTATTATGAATGCTGCAGGTAGGATAACCAACGTTTGGTATACAAATACTGGTTCTGGTTATACTGCTGGGGATCTACCAGTTTATGCTACATTCTCTATACCTGGTGGTACTGGTAGTGGTAATTTCCAATTTAATGAAGTTATTACCGGTGGTACAAGTGGAGCAACAGCAAGAGTAAGAGTATGGAAGTCTGATACGAATATACTTGAGATAACTAATGTTGCAGGAACATTTGTAATTGGAGAGACATTAACAGGAGCATCTTCAGGTGCTACTCATGACATAAGACTTATTGACACTGAGATTGGAGATACTGAAGAATATGCAGATAACTTCAATATCGAAACAGAGGCAGACAAGATTTTAGACTTTAGTGAGTCTAATCCCTTTGGAACACCCTAAATAAAGT
>VTLG01006455.1_pt1 | contig 14671 bp, 6 predicted proteins | sample 4694571 | NCBI WGS metagenome assembly VTLG01 (sample SAMN12604809, study PRJNA352737) | marine metagenome | biome: ENVO:00000447; feature: ENVO:00000209|ENVO:00000569|ENVO:01000036; material: ENVO:00002151; isolation source: viral sequences binned using virsorter ...
GTCACCGCAGTTACTACTACCGCTGTCTCAGGTATAGGCATCTGTATGTCGATGACTGGTATCTTTAAACTAGGCGGTTCAGGTTGTTCGGTTTTTTCTTTTTCCTCTGCTTCTGTTCCATCTGGCCGTTCTAAATCCGACGGTGGTATAATCATCGGTTTATATGAAGGCACCTTTGCTGAAGGTTGCTTTAAATATAACTGAGGTATATATAAAGGTTCAGGTAACTTAGGCTTTGGAATATCTATAGGCATTAAGCTGGTTTAGTAGGCCAAGTAACAGTAGAAGCTTTAAGGCCATAAGCTCCGTCATCGTCATTCTCTGGAGTTTGTGTTGAAGGTAAATCTCTTAAGGCTTGTCTATAGTTTTTCCTTTCATCTGAGATTGTGATATCAGAAACAGCCCACCAGTCTGTCTCGGCAAGCCGTCTATTACGTTCTACTCTCAATCGTCGCATTGGTTCTGCGGCTGTTAGTTTTGTTATCTCTTCATTAATGGCTGCTTCTGTTGGTTTGGTAATGCTTTCATCCATCCATTTCAAGTCTGAATACTCCTCTCCATTGATAACGAAAGAAGCTGTGGGATGAAGGCTTAAAAGTGCTTCGTAAATGTGCATTAGTTTGATATCTCCATAAGAGTAATTGTACTAACTGACCTAAAGCCAAGGAAGTTGTTGCCGTCACCTCCACTTCGGTTCCAGTGGAAGTTGTTATTACTAACGTCTCCACCTATTAGGAATCTGTAATTACAAGAAGAAGTTGTACTAGGTGAATGAAGAAGTGTCATGCTCATTGTTTGAGCTTGGTTTGAATCACCCAAGCTACCAATTACCATGTGACATCTAGTTCTATTACCTGAACTTTCACCTAGTGGCGATACATCTGACCAGCCGCCACCTCCAATACTTACTTGAACTCTGACTCTTGGTGTACCACCTTGCCAGTTACCACCACCAGTTATTGCAAAGGTAATTAAGACTTTATGGTTTGTTGCCGAGGGAGTAATACTTTCTCTAAAAGCACTATCAACTTCAACCATTGTATTTTGGTTGCCATTTAACAAACTTGTATTGGTCTTAGCATGTTGTGTAACTTGAAGAACTTTGCCTCCAGTTGTTAAATATCCTGCTCCATTTGAAAGCTGGTTGTTATTAGTTATGTAGTTAGCATTTGTCGCTCCTGTATAACCAAGATCACCAAGGGTTAGGTTCCTAGTGGCGACAGTTCCGTTGCAATCAGTAACATGACCTGAACCATCTGTTGTGACATTTATATCAATATCATCAATAACTGTAGCTCCACTTAAATGCCCAGTATCAATACTGAAGTCATCGCCTGGATGTGATGGGTGTGAATAGTTATTAGCTGAAGATGCAATTCCATTTAATTTGGTATGATCTGCGTCAGTAAACACATTCGAGTCAGAAGCTGCTTCTACTGCTGCTCTGATCTCTGCGTTGCTTTGATCTGCTGTTGCTCCACTCTCTATCCCATCAAGTTTGTCGTGATGAGCACTAGACATGACTCCAGAGTCAGAACTTGTAGCTTCACCAATGGTTGCATCGGTTCCTGTACTACTTGTTACAACGCATTGGGTTTGTCCTCTGTTTACACCAAGGTTTGTGGTCGTGTTAACAGTATTAGTAGACGCTGCTGTTATTCGTCCTTGGGCATCAACAGTAATTGCAGGGATTGCTGTAGCTGAACCGTAACTTCCTGCTGTAACCGAGGTATGTGCTAAGGCATCTGCATCTACAGAGTTAGGTGCATAGTGTTCAGAGTCAATCGAATCTGCTGCTATGTGTTCTGAATCTATTGAGTCATCAGCAATCTTTGTTCCATCTACTGCATCAGCTGCTATCTTCGCTCTAACAATCTCATTATTACCTATTTTGTGTTGATTAATTGTAGCGTTTTGAATAAGTGCGCTATGTATTGAGTTGTCTGCAATTAAGGGAGCAGTAATAGCATCATCTGCAATACATGCCGTTGTAACTGCATCATCTGCAATTTGTGCAGTTGTAACTGCATCATCTGCAATCTCAGAAGTGCCTACTGCATTAGCTGCAATGTCAGCAGCGACCACAGTATCAGCAGCGATATGAGCAGAAGTAATTGCACCGTTTGCAATCTTTGCTCCTGCGATTGCTCCTGATGAGAGCCGACCAGTGATACTTGCACTAGCTACGTTTGACATATTTTCTCTAGCTAATGGAAATCCACCAGCTGTTGAGCCGTTATGTACGACAAGTGATTCCTTGTCGGTATCAACCGTAACTTCACCTTCGGCTCCAGTGAAGCTACCATGTTGTGACGTAGTTCCACGTCTGAGTTTTAATAGTTTTGCCATTTATAAGGTTCCGAAGTCGAGTTGTAAGTTTGTACCAGTGATTGTTCCAACATCTATATTAGGAGAACCGCTTAATCCAGCTGCTGTTCCTGATATATTGTTAACAACAAAATCAAGTGTGTTATCAGAGTCTTGGTATGTAACAGTAACATTGGTTTCTGTATTACTACCTACCATTGCACCAACAGTATCAGCAATATACTCATTAAGAGCAGTACCATTTACTGTGTAAGCATCTGCTTCACAAGTCCCGTCTATATCTGCATTACCAGATAAATCTAAAGTTGCACCTGCATAGGTACCAACTCCTGTTATATTATTACTTTGAGCATCCAATGCACCACCTAACTGTGGTGTGGTATCTTCGTTTACATTTGCAATACCAGCTGCTATAGAGTTCCAAGAGCTATTATCACGGTATTTAAGTACATTATTATTACCATCGTACCATAAATCACCAGCAGAAGGACTTCCTGGGGCTGAGTTTGATATCTTATATTCATTCGCATAACGGTTTACATCTGCGATTGACCCAGCTACAGTGTTTACATTACTGATTGATCCAGCTGTTGTAGTAACATTAGTATTATTATTTGCTACTGATGTCACATTACCAGAGATCCCTGCAACTGTTGTCACATTTGAATTAATCCCTGCAACTGTATTTACGTTTGATATATTACTTGCTGTAGTATTGACATTACTTATAGATCCTGCTGTAGTATTAACGTTAGCTATTGACCCAGATACTGTATTAATATTAGCTATATCATCAGAGCAGTTATCCATAGCGGTAATATTACCTGATGTAGCTAGTGTATTCATATCAGAAACTACATCTGTAGTACCGAGAACAGCTAAATCAGCTACAGCATCAGCCGTACCTAACCTTCCTATTTCAGTAGCTTTACCAGCCACGGCTCCAATATCTGTAGCATCGGCAGCTACAGCGTTAATATTTGTAGCATTTCCAGCTACAGCGTTAATATTAGTCGCATTTGCTTGTACAGCATTGATATTTGTCGCATTTCCAGCTACAGCTGTTACGTTTGAGTTATTATTAGCTACTGTAGTTACATTACCAGAGATCCCCGCCACCGTTGTTATATTACTTGAGATACCAGCAAGGGTATTCATGTTATTAACATTACTTGTAGTAGCTAGTGTGTTCATATCAGAGACACAATCGCTAGTACCAAGCGTATTCATGTCTGCAACAATATCAGCTGTGGCTAATGTGTTCATATCTGCTACTACATCAGCCGAAGCTAGTGTATTTAAGTCAGATACAACATCAGCTGTACCAAGTACCGCTAAATCTGCTACAGCATCAGCTGTTCCAAGCCTTCCAATCTCTGTTGCTTTACCTGCAACAGCACCAATGTCTGTTGCGTCAGCCGCTACTGCATTGATGTTTGAGATATTGGTATGACAAGTCTGTATTTGGGTTATACTATCTGCACAAGTCTCAATACTATTACCAGTACCTGTTGTAACAGCCTCAGTAATAAGTCCTAAGTCTTCTTCGTATGTTATATTACCAGAAACTACTGCAATATCAGCCAAAATAGACTGATTTGGTGTAACTGCTGAGTATCCATCACCAGATGAACCATCTCTAACCATCATTACTTTGTTAGAAGATGAGTCAAACCATAGGTCACCGTTCTGTAAAGACGAAGAATCGGCTCTAGCAGTGGGTGCTGATGAAGCTACTTGATATGTATCAGCGTAATTCGAAATATCAGTTAGGTTTGATGCACATGTATTTACATTTGCAATGTTTGAGCCAACAGTTGTGACGTTTGTATTGTTAGTACCTACTGTATTGACATTTGAAATGTTAGTCGCAACAGTATTAACATTAGCAATATGAGTGGCAGTAGTGTTGACATTGTTAATACTTCCAGAAACTGTTGAAACTTCTGTCGCTTTTGCTTGTAATCTATGGAATGCATAAGTATGTAAGGTAGAGGTTGTCTCTACAAGCATACCAAACCCAGCTGTATAGGTTGTATTCTGGGTTAATCCTGTAATAGTTACATTATTACCAGAACCTGCACCGTTTGTTATAGTATGGGTAGTGACCCCACTTCCTGTGGTAATAGAATTAGATAATGCTTTAATACTGACAATAGTGCCAGCCCCATTATTAACGTCAGGGTTAGAGGTAGGAAAACTTGTTTCATTTGCTATAGGCCAAAATCCACCTACGTCATCAACGAGGTCGATTATTCTATCATTAATAGCCGCTGTAGTTGCAATGGTTGTATCGTTATCAGGAAATGTTTGACCATCCTTAATAGTTTCACCAGTTGAAGCATTGAAGTATCTAGCTTCTGCCGCAGCAGTAGTGAAAATTGTTGTGTCATTTACTGTATGAGTAGCTTGTTCGGTTGCAGTAATTTTTACTGCATCGTCTATCTTCCCAATAGTTACTGCGTTGTTTGCTATTTTACCAGTTATTATTGCGTTATCTGCAATATGTTCTGAGTTAACTGCATCATCCTGAATATTATCTCCATCAATAAGGTCATTAGCTAAATGCTCATGGTCTATAGAACCTGCCGCATAATGCTCTGAATCAATAGTGTCATCAGCAATATTTGCTCCTGTTATTACATCACCAGAGAATTTATTTGCATTATCAATTGCTCCAATAGCTAATTCACTACTGTTAACTGAGTTTGCTTGTAAATGTTCTGGCCCTATTGCATTATCCTCTATATTATCTGCGTCAATAATGTCATTAGCTAAGTGCTCATGATCTATGGATCCAGCTACGTAATGCTCTGAGTTGATTACATCATCATCAATTTTGTCTCCATTAATCGCATTGTTTGCGATAGCTCCCCTATCAACTGCATTATCAGCAAGTTCAGTTGCTGTTACAGAGTTTGTACCTAGGTTAGAGACATCAACAGTAATATCACTTGGTAATGCACCACCAGCTAACTTAGCCATTGTGACAGCATTATTCTGGATAGCATCTGTATCCACAGCACCATCTGCTAACTCACTAGAACCAACAGCATTTTGTGCAATCTGTGCGGCTGTTATCGTGTTGTTAACAAGCTTACCACCTGTAATAGTAGTGTTAGCTATATCCCCATCTACTATAGTCCCGTTAGTTATCATCGTAGATGTAACTGTTCCTGTATCTCCAGTAGTGACAACCGTACCTGTTGTATCAGGTAGTGTGATTACTCGATCAGCAGTGGGATCCGTTAAAGTAAGAGTAGTCTCATTTGCATTATCAGTAGAACCTTCAAATACAATCTTACCATCTTCTAAAATACTTAGGTTACCGTCACCAAAATGGTATCCTTTATTCTCTATATCTAATACTTTATTCCTTGCTTCTTGTGCTGTAAATCTAATTTCATCAAATGCTGTATTTAGATCAGTTGATCTAATAGTACTACCACCTGCGAAATTTGTATAATCTCCTGATCCATCTCTGGTTCTACGTTCACATGATACTACCGCACCACTTGGTACATTAGCATTGAAAACAATATTATTATTATCAGCAGAAATTGTATAATTTGTAAGGCTTGTTCCACTTGTTATAGGTGGAAAATATAATCCAGTTGTATCGTTTACCTGTGGATGGTTAGAGTCTGCGGTACTAGCAGTGCTCTGCTTTAACTGCAAAACTCTAACATTACTACCCGAAGGAGTTATATACACATCTAGATCATCTTGGTTATTCAGTTCTATCCCTATCGGCCCAAAGGAAGATGTACTTCCATTAGCCGCAGAGAATGTTTTTTTAGTTGTAACTGCCATTGATAATCAATGTTTGTAGGACGGTGCTACTTTGGAAGATTGATCAAATTATCTATCGCTTGCATTCTACCTTGTTTACTTAGTCTAGCTTTGTATTGACGTAAATCAATCCGTTCAGCTAATGATGGATTATCCATTCTTAGTCTGTTCATTGCTAAACGTTTTTCATCTTCAAAAATTTTCTTGATAATTCTGTAGAATCTCATGCGTTTTAATTCAAACCCTTCAGCGGATCTTAAACCTTTCTGTTTATATGCATCTAATTCTGTACGCCATATACCACCTTCTCTCATGGCTTTTTCTAGACGCACTCTTAATCTACCAGTAGCCATATATTTCTGTAACTGAGAACGTTCATATGAGTTTAAAGGTTCACCTTTATAACTTGTCATTACTTCAGGTAAATTAAAACTCATCTCTGCAAGCCCTTTTTTAACTGGATCATTACCAATAAATGTAACTGCAACAGGAGATAAAGAGTTAAATAAATCTAACATAGGATTACCTGAGCTTTTAGTTAATGGCTTACCTTTACGATCTTTATTTAGAATATCGTACTTAGGTTGATAGAAAACTGATTTAAAGATAGCATCACGTTGGAATATCTGCTCCATAAAGGTATTAGCTTCTTTCTCGTTGGCATCCATTACATTACCAATTTGAGCTAAAAGCCCTGCATATGGTAAATGTGCTCTACCATACTTAGCAGCAGTACGTTTTAGTTTACCACCTGCTGTATCAGCAGCTAATACTTGAGCTAAATCTTCTACACCAGCTAACATAGATTTATCTACAACAACAGCTGTAGTCATCCAGACCAGTTTCTCAAGCATTTCATCACGCATATCTTCACCTAATACATGCTGATGTGCTACAACATTACCTGTAGCAGCTAGTAGAGTATTAAATGGTTCTATATCTCTATAAGAAACATACATAGCACCACCACCAGGTAGGCCAAACTTAAAGGAGTTAGGTTTAATACCATTAACTTTCCATAAGTCTCTTGTTTCTTTATCTCGTGGTAAATCACCTGTCATCAGTCCTGTCATAGCAGCTAAGGAAGCCATAGCAATAATACTATTACCCATAGCCATCCGTCCACGCATCAAAGCCTGGGCTGATGCTAAATCTGCTTTGTTAGCTATACCATACTTAGCTAGGTTTTCACCTTTCATTATATCATGAAACTGTGCGGTAAACCTATTTAGCTCAGTATGACCAAAGGCTAAACGTAATGAGTTATATCCAGTCCGTACAAATGGGAAGAAAGCTCTCATACCTGTAATCTTAGATATTCTTTCTAATCCTGCGAGATTACCTTCTAAAGCTTTAGTCATAGCAGCTTCATCGCCAGCTAGTTTTGTTGCTTTATCCGATACTACCCATTTATCGTATTCATCTTGTTTGAATACTTTATGTCTAAATAACTCTTCATTTTTATTAGCCCATTCTACAACATTATCTAAATCTACTCCACTTTCAATAGCTTCTCTAGCAGCTTGAAGCCTCATTTCCATACGTCCAATAACTGTTCTAGCTAGAGCATCTCCAGCACCCATAGCATTAGCACTATAACGCATCCATGGACTATTATTCCAATCAACGATATTGTCTAAAGAATTATAGGCAGTCCTTTCCATTGCTGAACCGTATGCATCATAATAAGGTTTTAGTGCTTTCCAGTTTTCTATATCTTTATCAAAGTCAAACCTACCAATATAAGTCTGTGCTTTTCTATTAACACCTAGATCCCAGTTATGCTTAAACATTTCAAAACCTTCTGCTAAGGCTTTACCATATGCATCTATCTGAGCAGCAGCTAAAAGCATTTCCTGCTTATTACCACCTATACCTTTTGAAAAGTCTAGTCTAGCACCCATATATGCTTGTAATGGTCTTAACAAAGCAATCATATTAGTACCAGCTACAGCCTTAATTGGTGTTTTTAGTGAACTAAGTATAGAATTATAGAAGACTGAACGTAATTCCATCTTCCATCTAGCAGGTATATTCACTCCATCCATCCTACCACCACCTATTTTAGCACGTAAGTAGTCTGTAATCTGTTCTAGTGTATTAACCTTACCACCAGAATGCTCATATAGCTCACTTAAAAAGCGTCTATCTTGGTGTTTACCTTCTTTAAATAGCTTTTGTAGTTCATCAAAGAACGCATTATTCTTAATTTCAATATCAGCTAAACCCTCTTCAATTTCTAAACGTCTGGTTCTAGATAATGTAGCCCCTTTTTGAGAAGCAAGTTCAGTACCAGTCATGAAACCAATCTTTTTATGCTCAATTATAGCTACTTTCATTGCATTATGTATCTGCTCACCTTGTCTAACTAAAGACGCAGTAGGAGCTACTTGGTTAGCACCGGAAGATATAGCTTGAACTTGTTTAGCTAAACTATGTATGACAAGTTGTAATGCCATTTTTTGAGAAGCATTACCTGTTACAATGGTATTACCATCGTGAGTCCATTCAATGCCATTCTCTTTTTTCTTAAAATGAGCTTTTAAATTTTTAACAGCTTGTTCACCACCGTCTGCAACTAAACCATAAATCTCTTCAGCTTGCTTGATGATAAGAGCTTGTACTTCTTTAAAATTTAATGAACTATCTAACTCAGAAAAAGCTTCTCTAGCAATGGTTTTAGACAAACTAACTATAGATTCCCTTACACTTGCATCACCACGAGCCATACGGTTTAATGCTGATTCAGTTTGTAATGGTTCATAACTACGTCCTTCACCTCCAGTTTTTAGATCATCAACACTTTCTTTTAGATTTCTCAATCCAGGGTCAGGTGAATCTGGTCTATAAGTAGACTTATCAGCATCAGAGAATAGATTAGGGTTAACTGCTGAATCAGCTTTTCTAGTTAAACTCTCCTCAAATTGTCTAGCACTTTGTCCTTGCTCCCAATCCCAGGGGTTTCCATCATCTACTCCACGTGCATCAGCTAGTTCATCCAGCTGCTCAAGCTCAAGTTGACTTGTAATCGGATCATTATATCTAGCATTTTCCGCTTCGTCGAGGTAGTCAGCCACGTACATTTTTCTATTCGGAGTATTGCTAATACCGAAACCTTGGTTCCACTGATCAGCAGCCCTTTCAGTAGCTGCCGCTTCATCAAGATAACTTGCTCTTGCCATCTCATTATCAATAGTTGAATTGACAATCGAGTTTGCTTCATCCGGTGATGCTCCTTTTCTTAATGCTTTAGCACCTCTCCATCCAGCTTTAATATAAGCTGCTAGAAAATGACCAACTAAATTAACTCCAGCACCTGCCATCACAGTTTTAATACGTGCTGTCCATCTAGAATCTTTCTCTGGATCAACAGCCAGTGCCTCTACAAATGGTATAGCAGGTGCATGTTCTTGAACTAAATTAGCTATATTATATGTTTCAGATGAATTGGTTATTAAATCAGCTATAGCACCTTCTGTGGCTATTACAGAACCTTTATGGAATAAACGTATTGTTTTAACACCTTTACGCCCAATTCCAGCGGCTCTTCCAGCTGCGGCAACTCTAACTCCTGCCTTAGCAGAACCTGCTGTCCAGCCTCCAACTCCACCAGTAGCTGCGGCAATAAAACCAAACTCAGCTAAACCTCTAGCTAGTTTACCTAGACCAGAGTTATTTTGAGGAATCCATTGATCAGGTATATCTAACCATCCAGCATCACGAGATTTATATTCAGTGCTGAAAGGATTTTGATCTTCAGACACATCATCGTCATCTGTATAAGGATTACCGTAAATCCTGTTTAAAGCTACTTTAGCAGTATCACCACTTAATTCTAAGAAACCTCCAACACTTTCAACAGCATCAGCCAAACCACCTACTACAGCAGTACCAGCTTCTTGTGCTAATTGTAATGGGTTGTTAGGTAAAAACCCTTGATCTTTGGATGCAGCTTCTATAGCTTCTGTAGTAAGACCAGTCTCTTCTTCAAACGCTTTTTGTTCTTGATGCTCTGCTTCAAGTCTAGCACCACTCTCCATGAATAGATCAGCACTCTCTGCTTGTTGGTTAGACAGAGATGATACTTCTTCTGGATTATTTAATGTTAAATCTTCAGTCATTAGAACATCTCCATATTGCCAAACTCAGGTTGGCTTCGTATTAAATTCATGAGCATTTCTTGATATTCCGTACCTAATGGTGCTACATTTGCTTTACCACCAAGAGCTTCATAAGCTTCGTTTTTTAATGCTTCTGTTCTTTGTGTACCTAGTATTTTAGTTACTAAACCATATCTAGGATTAAATAGTTTCATACGATCATTTTCAGACATATGAATACCTGGTGAAAATCTTGTAATAATTTCTAAAGCTTGTACTTGATTTCTAAGACGCTCTTTACGTGCTTCCCAATTTTTATATGCTTGAGATTCTACACCTTTGTCACCACGTAATCTCTTTGCTGGCCCTTCAACACTATTCATCTTCTCTAGTTGTGCTTTAGCTCCGTTTAAATCAGTAGCAATAGGCTCTTCAAATATTGCTCTTTGTTCAGGATTGATAACAGTTGATTCTTGCCAACCAGCTTTAATTGTACTTATAGTACCGTATCCACTTGTATCTATTTGGAATGGAGCAACCTTAGTAATAACAATATCTTCTTCAGATATTGCTGCTATATTTGGTGTAGTTTCTATATTAGCACCACTTAGATAAGATTGGTGAACTTCATGTGCATACTTTACTTGATCCTTATTATCTCTATAAGTAGCCATATCTCCCTCACCATATTTCAAACCAATAGCTGTTAAACGAATCATTTCATTTTTATCATTAGTCAATGCTTCAGCTTTGGTCATTATATCGTTTGTTAGATACTGATTTAATTTATTTTGAGCAGTCTCACTATTTAAAAACTCATTAACAGTCATATCTTTCATGTCTGCTTGAGCTAATAAACTAGAGAGATTTTCGTAATTATTACCGTATTGAAAATAAGGAGTTTCTTTGTTTAAAGAAGATACATTCATACGACCAACATTCACTATTCCCATATCATTAAGAGATAATTCAGTGGCTTTAGTGTTACGTAATGCTACACTTTCAGCTATAGATTTTTGTATGGTTGCGCTTGTTTGGTTTCTAGCTTCTCTAAATTTTAAGACTTCTTCAGGCATATTATTTTGATCCCACTCAATAGGATCAAGGCCACGTTTTGAACGGAGTAAATTTATAACATGATAAGCATCGCGATTCCCAGAACCGTGCAATGCATCAATCTTTGTTAACTCTAGAATAGTAGGAGAAATTACATATTTACCACTTGGGGTTTTTAACATCTCTAGGTCATTATCGGAAATCCAACTTAAATCTGATGTAGCTAAAAGATCCGAAGAACTATTTTCTGATAAATCCCTAAACTCATTTAATTTATTTACTGTATTACGATGTATTTCGCTACTTTTATCTGTATCAACTTGGACACTATTAATGGCTGTAAAACCAGATGGAGTTAATTCATAATCACTTCCTACAGTATCTATTCCAGTAATAAATTCTGCTTTTGCTACTTTAAAGGCTTCTTCCATGGCCTGTGTTTTACTGGTTATAGTAATCTCAGTACCATCTTGTAAAATTATTTTCTTAGCATTCCAATAACCTTCAGCTAAACTTATTGTTCTCTGGTTTAATTTGTTTACGATTTTCTGTGCATCACCGTGAAGAAGGTCGTTTTTATTAAAGTTTCCAGTTCCAGTAAGTGCTTCTTTATATTTACTACCTACTAAAACTCTTATATTCTCATGTATCTTAAGCTTTGTAGCTTTCTCATGAGGAAACTCTTCACCAAACCTATGGTCAACAATTAAGTTTTTGTCTCTTAATTCTTTTACGTATTTTTTATTTAGAAATAACGCTTCTTGTTCTGTTAGCTTACCAGACTTACTTAGAATTTCATTACCATAATTTTCACTTTGCTCATAACTCCTCTTATTAGCATCATACTTAAGAGCATCTGTAATTACTAACTTAACGTCATAGACATCACCATAAGTATCGAATAACTCTGATACAGCTTTTCTATAATCAGTCTGGCTAAATTCAGATTCTTCTAGTTTAACCTTTAACTCATGTAAATCACTTTTTAATAACTCTTTTCTAGCTGTTTGATATTTTTGAATTTTACCAGCTTCTACTACATCAGCTTGAGCTAGCATATCATCTACATTAAAATCATCGGTGCCCCAATGGTCTGTAAGTGTTTTATAACCTTGACCTGCTATGTTAAATTTAGTCTCAGCTAACTTCTCCATTAGCTTTTCTCTAACATCAGGATCATCAATCTGTGCAAGAGCTTTAGGGATTTCTGTAAGTATATGAGTTTTAACAAGCGTACCTGCATTACCTTTAGCACCCCTGTTAATCATGATCCTACGACCATTTTCAAATAAACGTTCTATAGATCCAATCGCAGCGTTGGGATCATTTTCAAAATTCTTAAAAGAACTATGTACATCATTAGTAAGATCCTCTAGATGATGTTCAGCATTCTCACGTTTCCATCTTTCAGCTTCTAACTCTTGAAATTTATCTGTTTGCTCAACAACACTCTTGGTTAGATATGTTCTTACAGCTTTATCGTTAGCACCAAATGGGTTATTATTAGCTATATACTGATCTTCAACATAATCAATAATAGCTCTTCGTATTTTAGGATCAGTTTGATTATGATAACTATTAATAGCAATATCAGTTCCAGGTAGAATCTCTTCGTTATTAGCTAGTTGATTTTCTAGATGTTCACTATAACCTTTACCAGCTTCAATTAGTGTACCTCTTATAAATCCAAACCTGACATTAGTACCTAACCTACGAATATTCTGAGCTTTTAATTTTTCTTCTAAAGTTGTCCTTAGATTACCTTCTTCAACATCAGTTAAAGCTCTGTTTATTTTCTTCTCTTGTTCTAGGACTCGATCTTCAATCTCTTGAAGTTGCTCTTTGTCTAATTTTAATTTAGCTAGAGCGTCTGGATCTCCTGCTCTAGCTTTTCTAGCTAGATCAACACCTTCTTGACGTTTTTCAGCAACATAATCTTTACCGACTTGAGCTACTGTTTTTGAAAAGAACTGATTAATATTACTATTAAGCTCTTTTAAATCGTTTAATTCTTTAGTTTCATTAAGAGTTGCTTGCTGATTACGACGTTTCGCTTCAGCCTCGGCTTGCCGTACAACTTTAGTATAATCACCCTCAACTCTAGCAGCTTCACCAGCTAGAGCCTGGGCTTTTCCTTTAATTTCTTGTGATACTCTAGGAGCTACTGTTTTTCCAACACCCCTAGAACCTCTTGCGCTACCTTGGTAGACGGTTCTGTATTCGTTTGGCATAGTTTTAATTAGTAATTACCAACCTCTTGATCCAGTAGTACCATAACTGAATGCAGCTGGATCATCAAAATCCAAACCCATTGAGTCTGTACCACCTATTTTAAGTGATTTACCTGCGGGTGATTTAGTTCCACCTTTACCTCCAAATCCAGTACCTCCAGAGAAGGAGTAAGCACCTAGTCCAGCTGTAACACCAGAAAGTATAGGCCCAAGTATTGATGGTTTCTTAGGTGGATTTAGTTTCGTTGGTCTAATAGTCTGGAACGATGCAGTTGGTGCTACAAAGGCTTGAGTTTGTATATTAGAGAAAGCAGTGTTATCTGCACTATATTGATCTAAATCAATACCATAAGCTGCAACGCCAAAGGCTTTTGTTGCATCAAGAAGACTAGCATCAATCTGAGCTTGCTCAAATCCTAGTTCTCTTTCAGCTTGATTTAATTCAAGTAACATTGATTGTCCAGGATTCATACCACTAGCTAATACAGTACCTTGAGCTTCAATGGATCTAGCTAAGTTTGCCTGACTATCAAATAATGCTTTTGTGATTTTCTCATCTAATATTTTTCTTTCTGCATTTTTAGCATTATCAGCTTCAGTCTGATTAATCGCTAATTGTTTATAGTATGCGGCCTTAGAAGCAGCATCACTTGCAAGTTGTGCTTCAAATACATCTAATTTTCTTTGGTCACGCCAAGCAGATATACTTATCTCATTCTGATAATTCTGTTTGGCTATTGCGTTTTGACGATTGACTTGAGCGACAGCATTAGAATGTGCTCTATTCTGTTCTGAAATTCCAGACACAGTAGTTGCTGCACCAACTGCAAGCCCAATCATTATGGGATCGCACATAATTTTATAAACTCTATAAGAGGTACACCATTGTAAACATGGTATCGGATAAATTTGAATCCAAGTAACTTGAGTAATTTAATATGGGCTTCATTCCGCATATCAGCTTGATTGCATAAGTAAGTATTAGGTAGTGAATCTACCCAGCGTCGTGCTTCTCTCACAAATGTATGTGGGAACTCTGTGCTGGCCTCAGTACAAAGCATCCAAATAACATTCTGTGGAGTAACACCTGCCACTCCAGCAGCCTTGCCGTTGGGAACTTCAAAATACACACACTGACCATATGCAGAATTATAAAATGCATTG
>VTLG01009982.1_pt1 | contig 14669 bp, 13 predicted proteins | sample 4694571 | NCBI WGS metagenome assembly VTLG01 (sample SAMN12604809, study PRJNA352737) | marine metagenome | biome: ENVO:00000447; feature: ENVO:00000209|ENVO:00000569|ENVO:01000036; material: ENVO:00002151; isolation source: viral sequences binned using virsorter ...
AAAGTATAACGTAAATTTGATATTACCATCGGAGGGTTAAGATGGCCGATACTGCTTACGAGCGTTATAAAAAAGATACCCGAAAAGATAATCTAAAAGACTATACGGACTTCCAAAAAGCTATGCTGAATGCTTTGGATCAGATGACTGCACCGAAGAAGCCAGTCAAATGGACCATGGGTTGGGGCTTTAAAGGTTCTCCATACAAAGGAGATGTGGGAGCTCTAACCTTAGCGACTACTCTATCTCCTACTCTCAACTTTCAATTATCCTTGTCAGAATTTAAAGATAAAGAGGGGAAAGTTATTAAACCTAGGTTTGTTAATATTAATAAGTTTATCAGAGATGTGTCAGGTCAACGAGAAAAAGATTATATATCAGGACTCGATGAAATAGCTAAAGGCGTTGAGATGGGCAAGTGGCAATTGAGTGGTGCTATTAATCAATTGATCACTATCCCTACGGATATTGTTACAGGATTAGTAGGTGATGCAGTGAAGAATCCTGATATCGGAACTAATTTTACAGACGCTTTAGAAAAAAAGATGAACGATCCCAAATTTGCTCCTGATAATCCTGAAACATGGAGAGGAGAACTTACTTCTTTAGGTGTGCAGTTTGGTATCCCTTACACTGCGATTCTTAAACTGATTAATAGAGCCAATGCTTTGGCTCCTATTTATAAGTTTTTAAAAATTAATAAGGCAACAAAGACTAGTAAGATTTATCGAAGAGCGGTGGAAGGAGCTACGGTTCTAGGAGCTACAGATTTTATCGCATCGAGCCCTGGTCGACCGATGTTGAATCCTTGGATGCAACCTGAATCTTCAGAAGGATTAACAGGTAAGAAAAAAGCAGTAGTAGAATTAAAAAACAAACTTAAGTATGGTTTTGAAGGTACCTTAATTGGGGGCGGTTTTCCTTTAATGGGGAAAGGCTTGCAGCTAGGGTATAAATATCTCGGTCCTAAGTGGGCGCTAAAAACAGGCGCAAGAATTGGAATGCGAACTGCTAACCGAGCTGTCTTTGAACCAGCCGCTTACATTTTTACTACGCCACGATTTAGTCCTGCTCATGTCTTGCCGAAAAAGCTGGCTAAAAAAATGCCTGGTCTTGAAAAAAGTCTGGGAAAATATACTCTTTATAATCCTATCAATCCTTCTTGGCAGTGGACCTCTAAAGCTATTAGAGGCATGACCAACTGGACATTAACGAAGGCGATTGCTCCAACCCTTGCAAGTGGTCTCTCAGGTTTTGTTAAAGATCCAGTCACAGGTAAAAGAGTTTGGAAATGGGTTGGACAACTTCCTCCCTTTGAACAATGGAGACTCGGATCTGTTACAAGCAGAGATATTACCAAACGTTCAGCTAAAACTTTAGATAATTTCCTTTCCTGGTTTAGATCCTATGGAAAAAATCCTGTGTCTATAGAAGGAGCAGGAGAAAAAGCTATGCTTTATGGAAGATCAGTAGCTAGAAAATTTGACAGAGCGTTTGCAGGGTTAGAAAAAGCAGCTTACAATTTAGCTAAAGGATTCGAAGGCCAGTATAATAAAGCAACCACGTCCCCTGCGATGCAGAAGTACTGGTTAGATATCGTGGATGACTATGTCATGAATAAGAAAGCTCTTAAAGAATTACCCAAAGAACTTCAGGAGATATCCAAACAGGTTAAAGAACTACTAGAAGAAGTGGTAACAAGATTTAAAAATTCCTTACCTAAAGGCAAACAAGCCGATGAATATGTTAATGCTATGCGTGATATTTTAGGACAGAAAACTCATCAATATTTATTAAGATCTTTTGCTACGTTTACTAACCCCCTTCATGCAGTGGATCCTAAGATCAAAGCTAATGCGGTAAGTTGGATTGCTAAGAATGTTATTAATAAAAATAAAAATTTAAGGGAACAATCTCTTAAAGAGTTTCCAAACGATAAAAATTTTAAACAAGCTGCTACGGATATGGTGGATTCTATTCTAGCGACAGGGAAAGTTGAAGGTAGAGATCCTTTAACCATCCTTAAATTTATTGCTCAAAAAATTTTGCAGGGGAAAAAATATAAGTTCTTAAAGACAGGAGAAGAACTTCCTAAAGTTATTCGAGAGCTTTTAGGACAAGAAAAGAATGTTAAGTTCTCTGTTCTTACTACAGGAATGGATCTTGTTAATCAGAACATGGCTAAGGTTGCCGCAGATTTTATGGCAAAACAAGGACTTAAAGACGGGTGGTTATTTACCAGTCGTGAAGCAGCTAGAAGTACATATGTAATGCCTGCTCAAATTAGAAGAATTCCTCGTATGGGGGACCATCTTAAAACAGATCTCGAAGGCCTCTGGACCTCACCTGAGTATCAACAAATGTTTATGGGATTAGGCACACCCTTTGCTAATTTAATTAAGTCATCTTGGTATCGTCATATCATTCAAGGAAAAGCAGGAGTTCAGATTGGAAAAACTTTATACTCACCAACCACTCAAGTTCGTAATGTTACATCAGCTTCCATGTTTGCTTTGAACGCAGGTCACATTGGTCATCGTGCCAGTGTTACCGATTCTTTTCGTATGGTAATTCGAGATGTCTTTAAAGAAGGAAAAGGAATTGATGAAGTTGCCTTTAATAATCAGATATCTAAGCTCGTAAGACTAGGGGTCTATGATGAAAACATTGTAGCAACTGAAATGAAAACAGTACTTGCTGAATTGAAAACAGGAAAGCTTAACACCTTTGATAAGTTGTTTGAAAGAATGATGGGCATGGCACAAGCAGATAAGGTCGGACGTGTCTATGCAGGGGGAGATAACCTTTGGAAATTCTATGGTTTTAACTTTGATCGATCCATGTTGCTTGAGGCTTTGCATAGTGTGGATGACGTTGCTAAATTCATGAGACATATGGGAGCTCCCTTTGATAAAACAGATTTAGTAACAGGGGCCAAGCTAACGTTGGATGATGCATTAGATGAAGCAGCTGCATACTTGATTAGAAATTCTTACCCAACCTACAGTAAAGTACCTCCTGTGATTCAAGCGTTAAGAAAATTCCCTCTAGGAAATTTCGTATCGTTCCCTGCAGAAATGATTAGAACTACAACCACTAACATTGCGTTAGGTTTAAAGATGTCTTCACATCCAAACCAAGTCATTAGACAGATGGGAATTCGAAGATTGATGGGATCTTTCATGACGATTTTTGGATTAGGAAAAGGCATGTCAGAAGTGAGTCAGTTCCTAACTAACACAACTGAATCACAAGAGGATGCATACAAAAGATCCTTTGCTGCCAGCTGGAATAGAAATGCAGATCTGATGATGCTTAAAGGATGGGAAGACGGAGAAAGTCTTGCTGTTAATTTTACTTACTTCATGCCTTATGATGTGTTGCAAAGACCTATACAGGCAGCAATTACTGCAGCGCATGCACAAAATATTAACCCTGAAGATGTGGATGACTTTGTTCTTGGACTTTTATTCAGTCCTGAAGGACCGTTCATGGAAATTATGGAACCCTTTGTATCAGAACCATTAGGTTATGATCGATTGGTGGATGTCACTGCAGGTGGAGGAAGAAAACCTGGAGGTGGAAGAGTTTATACGAGAGGAGATACTCTTTCCACTAAGATTAATAACTCTTTCGCTTACATCCTGGACGGAATCAAACCAGGTGTGTGGCTAACGAGTGAGAAAATAAGTGCAGGCTTAAGAAAAGATTTAACCAAAGGTGGTAAACCTGTAAATACTTTTGATGAACTGTTAGCTTTGTTCTCTGGAATTCGTTTGATTCGAATCGATACCAAGTCGGACCTAGGATACTATGCTTCAACTCTTAAATCATTAAGAAAAGATATCGATGAATCCAGTACCTTCTATGATGCAAAACATTACTATAGTAATACTCCATCAGACCTGGTCTACCAATTTGAAAAGATGCAGGAAGAAGATTTTAGATTACAAAAAGATATGTTTATCCGAATAGAAGATATGAAAATGTTAAACGTTGATGACCGAACCATTAAAAAAATACTAGAAAAGAAGGGAGTTAATGAGGAGGTTATCAGAAATTTAATGAGAGGAGTCTTTACTCCAACTAACTATTCTGAACCTAGATTCGATCAGAAGGTAGAGAAGGTTAAAGAGGCGATGGAAGAACAATCAGAAAAGAGTGATGACTATTTCTTCTTTGAAAATAAATCCTTTCTTTTTCCTAAGACAGAACTCGATGCAGTTAAAAGAGATTGGAAAAGAAGAGAGTTCTTCCCTTACACATTTATACCTACAAAAGATAAAGACGGAAACATAATGAAGAATAAAAAAGGAGAAGTAATTGGGAAATGGGAGGGTGGCTACAAACCTGATAAAACTAAATACAAAAAGAATAAGAAAGGACAAACCCTTTATGATAACAATGGTAATCCTATTCCAGAAGAAGGAACAGGTATTATTAAAAAAGGTCTGGAGAAAATTAAAAAACTTGTTAATCCTTTAGCAGGATTGAGTAGTCAGAAACCACAGGCACCTCCATTACCTAACACCCCTATGCCAAATGTGGCTGTAGCTGGGGCTAATACTATCCCACAAACAGGGTTGACAAGAAGCGAGAGTGCTTTATTGTCCCCATCAGAACAGGTTATTGCAAGGAGAACATGACCCCAAAAACTATAAGAGAAAATATTATTAGTTTACAAGGACACATCACAGGGATTAAAAGAGATGTGGCTAACATCAAGAACAATCATTTGAAACATATGCAAACACATATTCATGACTTGGGTGGCAAGATAGACAAAATCTATTGGGTTCTTTTAGCGATGGTGGGGGCCATTGCCTTACAATTGTTTCAACATTTCCTTACATAATACATGTCATTATCTAAAAATTTTTCCTTGGAAGAGTTAACCAAGTCGCAAACAGCGACTAGGAAGGGTATTGATAATACCCCTAGTCCAGAGCACCAGGCTAACCTACAATCGCTCTGTACGGCCATCCTACAGCCAATTAGAGACCACTTTGGACAGGTAGTGACCGTTTCCAGCGGATATCGCTCTCCAGAATTGTGCACTGCCATAGGCTCAAAAATTACGAGTCAACATGCAAAAGGCCAGGCGGCCGATTTCGAAATCTTTGGAGTATCCAATAAAGAATTAGCAGATTACATTCACGAACACCTAGACTACGATCAATTAATCCTCGAGTACTGGAAAGAATCAGATCCAAATTCAGGCTGGGTGCATTGCTCATATTCAGAAGGTAATAACAGAAACCAATACTTGAAAGCTTATAAAGACGAGAATAACAAAACTTGTTACGCACCAATGGAGGGTTAATGATAATCACACTTTATAATAAAATGAATAGTATTTTAAACCGTCACCAAGGTTTAGTTTTATTACTCATGCTACTTGCAATTTGGTATAAATAGATTATATTGGTCTTAAGAGTGCTTTAGGAGGCTCTTATTATTAACTGTCTAACAAGGAGGTTATCATGACTGATCTAATAAACTTAAACAATTTCCTAAACAATGCAATCGGTTTTGAATCGTTATTCGAACGCTTCAATCGTCTGCCTACTATCAATGCTGGCTTTCCGCATTATAATATAAAGAAAGCTGGAGAAGATAAGTACATCTTAGAGATGGCAGTGGCTGGCTATAAAAAGTCAGACATTGATGTCAATGTTACAGATGGCGTTCTATCTATTGAAGGAAAATCTTCTGATAAAGAAGAAGACTTCGTTCATAAAGGTATAGCTAAACGTGCATTCCAAAGACAATTACAATTGTCAGAATATGTGGAATGTAAAGGAGCTAAACTTGAAGATGGAATGTTGAAAGTGGAATTGAACTATAATCCACCAGAAGACAAAAAACCGAAAAAAATAACTGTAAAATAAAAAATTTTAAAATTTTACCGCGCGTCGCGCGTAAGTCCTACTAAATCCAGGATTTAAGTTCTTCGCCCATAACTTGAGAGGCGATGTTAATTTTCTTGCGGAGGGATTTGACGATTTTCGAATCAACAGTTTCTTCCGCGAGAATGTCTATATACGTCACAGACTTCTTTTGCCCGATTCGGTGAGCACGGTCCTCGGACTGAATTCTTTTTTCTAAGTCATATCCGTTAGAATAGTAAATCACGGTATTGGCTGCAGTGAGGGTTAAACCATATCCACCCGTTTGAGGTGTCCCTACAAAAAATCTGACTTTAGAATTTTTCTGAAAATCATCTTTATTCTTTTGTCTTTTATCTTGAGGCGTGAGCCCATAATAATCAACCACGGACCTCGGACCATATTCTTTAGTAAGAGCTTCTTTAATAATTTTAACGTCTTTTTGCCAATGACACCATATAATAGCTTTTCCTTCTACTTCGTCTAAAATGTCCATTAATTCATTTAATCGATTACTCTTTATTTCTTGCGTAGTTCCATCATCAGCCACGAAATGACCACAAGTAATTTGTTGTAATCTCATTAATTGAGTAAGAACTGTCATAGTTGTTATTTGTTTACCATTTAAGCTAGCCAAAGCTTCTTCTTTCATTTGTTTATATACTTTCTTCTGTTCTGCAGATAATTCAATTTCCCTCTTCATATATATTTTAGGAGGAAGATCTAAACAATCTTCTTTTAAAACCCTATAAGAAAATGTTTTTAATTGCTCTGATAATTCATCTAAATTTTTAAAGTGACTAACTATTTGAATTTGACGACCAGCAAGATGCAAAGTTTTCATTTCTGCGTATCTATTTCTGAATGCATAATAAGAAGTAAAATCTAAAAGCTCTTCATTTAAGAATTCGCATTGACTATAGAGATCTAAAGGATTTTTTGTCACAGGAGAACCCGTTAAGATTCTTCGATAAGTAGCCATCTTAGAAAGATGAATAATATTCTTAGTTCTTTTAGCTTTAGGATTTTTAATGGTAGTACTTTCATCAATAGCCATTAAAGTTTTGTGAGATAATAAAAATTTTGCTGCAAATTGAACACCTTTTTGAGTACTTAAGGCTTCTACATTCATAACTAGAATATGAAGTTCTTCACCTGTCTTAAATAAATTTCCTAATAATCTAGATTGAGATTTATTAATATGTGATTGCCAAGAAATGGCCACATTTTCTATATGATTAGGTAAATGTGCAGGAATTTCTTGATCGCGCCAAGTTCCCATCACTCCTTTAGGACATATAATAAGAGCTCCATCTATTTTTCCTTTATCATACAGCATCGCTACATTATCAATGAGTACTTTAGTTTTACCTGTACCCATTTCCATGAAATAAGCATACGTTTCCCTATTCCAGGATTTTTCCAAAGCCGTAAGCTGATGCTTATAAGGCGGTGTCTTAAATTTATATTTCATCTTTCTATTGACTTGTTATATAGGATAGACTATATAGATGTCAAGTATGAAAGACGAAGAAAATAAATTACCAATTGTATATGTAATACAAGAAATTGCAGGCACAAAAGACGGCAAGCCTAAGATTAATATTTTAGGAGCTGCTGAATATGGTACATTTAAATTTTTACTTCCTGAGCTTTCACAAATGATATTTTCTCCAGGTCCATTAATTTTTAAACTTCGAAAAGGTTTAAGAGATTATACAACCAAGGATCATTTATTATTAACAGGAGATCCTGCCATCATTGGGGTGGCATGTTCTATTGTTTCTGATATAACTCATGGTAAATTTAATTTACTGAAATGGGACAAACAAGAGAGAAAATATTATCCGATTCACATCAATTTATTCGAGAAAGGAGAAGTAGATGAATCAAATTAATTTCGAAGATGACCAAACGGAAATCTTAGATAAAACCGACGATATAGATAAACTTGCAAATAAAATAAAAGAGATGCAAACTATACAGAAAGACATAGAACAAAATGAAGAATATCTTAAACAAAAGAAAAAAGAATTAGAACTGATTTCTGGAGAAGCTATTCCCACTATGTTAACAGAGATGGGACTATCTTATCTCAAACTTGCTGATGGATCATCAGTTGAAGTTAAAACAAATTATAGCGCCACTATTACTCAAGCAAACAAAGAGAAGGCGTTTAACTGGCTTCGTGAAAACGGACTGGGAGATATAATAAAGAATGAATTAACTGTATCTTTTGGACGTAACGAAGATAACAAGGCAGCAGAATATGCTGAACTTGCGAAGGGTCAAGGGTATCAACCGACACAAAAGTTGAAGGTTGAGCCCATGACTCTGAAAGCGCTTGTCCGTGAGCGTATCGAGGGAGGGAAACCCCTTCCAACGGAGATTTTCAATGTGTTCATTGGAAATAAAACAACAATAAAAAGGAAACAATAAACATGAAACAAGAAGCACAAGTCGCGAAACGCGAAAATGCAGGAGCATTAGCTACAAATGTATTTGAAGCTGATGCAGGCCAAGGAATTGCGAATATAAAGCAAGAAGATTTAGCTTTACCATTTCTCAAAGTCTTGGGCCAACTATCCCCCGAAGTAAATACGAGGGACGCTAAGTATGTCAAAGGTGCACAACCTGGCATGATCATCAATACGGTAACAGCCGAATTGTATGATGGCGAAAAGGGGATAGACGTATTGCCAGTATATTACAAAAGACAGTACATAGAATGGCAAGACAGAGGTGAGAGTAAAGGCGCTCCCGTCAATATTTATGACGCAGGAGATGACATACCTAAAACTACAAGAGACAAAGGTAATAAAGATAGATTAGCTAACGGCAACTATCTTGAAAATACTGTTAGTCATTTTGTAATTTTACTCGGCAAAACTCCTACAACAGCTTTGATTTCTATGAAAGCGACTCAATTAAAAATTAGTCGTAAGTGGAACTCAATGATGATGGGGATTAAAATGCAAGGTAAAAATGGTTTGTTTACGCCGCCAACTTATAGCCACATTTATAAGCTAAGAACTGTACAACAGTCTAATGACAAAGGTACATGGTTTGGTTGGGATGTGTCCAAGGTTGGACCAATCACTGACAAAGGGATTTATGAAATCGCTAAAGGTTTCTCTAACAACGTCGCTAAAGGCGCTGTTATTGCAAAACATGGCGATTCAACAGAACCTAAAAGCGAAGCACCGTTTTAATAACTTCTTTGTGAAGAAGGAAGAGGCGGGAGCGCGAGAGTTAACCCGCCTCGACAAACTATTATGAAGAATTTTATTGATTTATTTACAGGATTAAAACGAGCTCATGGATGTACCTATGTCGAAAAGAAAAGCTCTGATGGAACAAAGGTTAAAGGAAAATCATTTGTTAAACGTGAACCTGTTACAGATAAGCTTTGGCAAGATCATTTAAATGGGATTGAACCCAGTCTAGGAATTATTCCTATTGATGAGAACAATCAATGTCGATGGGGATGTATAGATGTTGATAAATATAATTTAAACCACAAAAAAATAATCACTCTTATTAACAATCATCAACTTCCTCTTACTTTATGTAGATCTAAAAGTGGAGGAGCACATATCTTTTTATTTACTACTACTCCTGTAGAAGCAAAGCTAATGAGAGATAGACTCACTTCGGTTAGTGCTTTTCTTGGATTTGGTAATGCGGAAGTTTTTCCTAAACAAGTAGAATTAAAGTCGGAAGATGATACAGGAAATTTTCTTAATTTACCATATTTTAATTCAACAAAAACAACAAGATATGCCTTTAACTTTAAAGGCGAAGCTATTACACTATCGCAGTTTTTTTTAGCAGTAAAAAGACTAACTCCTGAAGAATTAGAGAAATTAGAATTAAAAAGACCACAATCAGAATTTAGTGATGGTCCTCCTTGCATAGAATCATTAACACAAAATAAATTAAATGATGGGAGAGACAGAGTTCTTTATCAATACATTCAATACGCAAAAAGAAAATGGCCAGAAGAATGGCAAAAACATATTAATGCTTTTAACTATAAATATTTTGATCCACCACTAGAAGACAAAGTTATTCAAGAAAAAATTAAATACAATTTAAATAGAGACTTAGGTTTTAAGTGTCACGAAGAACCTATGTGTGATCATTGTGACAAGAAATTATGCTTAACGAGAAAGTATGGTATCAGAGGTCAATCCTTATTTCCTGATTTAAGTGATCTTCAGAAAATTAATTTGGATGAACCATACTATTACGTTAATGTAGACGGCGAGAGAGTAAGACTCAAAGATACTTCATATCTTCAAGAGCAGAGATTGTTTCAAAGAGCTGTGATGGAACAGGTTAATAAAGTTCCACCTAGTCTTCGCAAAAAAGATTTTAATGAGATGGTTAAACTTCTTTTTGCTAATATTGAAATTATCGAACCGCCGCGTGGGTCTTCCAAGGTAGAGCAACTTCTTGACCATCTTGAAGAATATTGTACGGACCGTACAGCAGCAGGCGCTACCAAGGAGGATATGATGTTTGGATTAGTGTGGACCCATGAAGATACTCATCATTTTATTTTTAGAGAATTTTTTAATAAATATCTAATGAAAAGAAGATGGACAGAAAAATATGATGAAACCCAAATGTTACTAAGAGATAAATGCGGGTGTAATATTAAAAGAGAGATGATTGGAAAAAAATATAAAACAATTATGACTATAGAAGAATTTGAAAAAGCCGAGAATGTCTACCGTCCTAAACAATTTAAACCTAAGGAGGTCTTTTGAAGACTATAGTTTTAGGACCACCAGGAACAGGTAAGACTCATACTTTATTAAATGAAGTAGATAACTGTTTAAAACAAACTGATCCTAATAAGATTGGATATTTTTCATTTACTCAAAAAGCTGCGTATGAAGCAAGAGATAGAGCTATGGCTAAATTTAATTTATCGGAAGACGATCTTCCTTACTTTAGAACTTTACATTCCTTAGCCTTTAGAAAACTAGGAATTAAAAAAGAAAATGTCATGCAACGGAAACATTATGCGGATCTGGGTAACAAAATCAATATGCGTATTGATTATAATGAATATGATGAGGAACAAACTGGAATTTTTACAACGCATAGTGATTACTTAAGAATCATTCAACTGGCTAAATTAAGAGGGATTACTCCTGAACAACAATATAATTTACGAGAACATAGTCAGGATTTATCTGTAAGAGATTTAAAAATTTTAGATAATGAATTAAAAGAATATAAAAAACAATATGGACTAATAGATTTTAATGACATGATTACTCAGTTTATTAAATCAGATGTCTGTCCTAAATTTGATACCGTCTTCATTGATGAAGCTCAAGATTTATCCCGTATGCAATGGGATATGGCAACAGCTTTAATGTTTAATGCTGAAGATTCTTTTATTGCTGGTGATGATGACCAGGCAATATTTAGATGGGCTGGAGCAGATGTAGATAGTTTTATAACTCAAACAGGAAAAATATTAAATCTTACCCAATCATATAGAGTACCCAAAGTCGTGCATGATATGGCTATGGGAATTGTTAAAAGAATTTCTAATAGACTTCATAAAGAATGGGCGCCTAAAAGTAAGAGTGGACAACTTTCTTTTTATCATGATTTTCAAGATGTAGATATGCGAAAAGGAGATTGGTTTGTGCTAGCAAGAACTCGTCACATGTTAAATGATTTAGAAAATGTACTTTATTCTCAAGGATTATATTACAAGAATAAATTTAAAAAAGGTTATGAAAAAGATTTATATGAAGCGGTGATAGACTGGGAAGAATGGAGGAAAAACAAGCACTTAGATCATGAAAAGATAAAACGAATTGCTTCTTACATGACGCCAGCTCATTATGCAAAAGAAGAACTACAATATTTAGATAAAGAAAAATTTTATAGTATGGAAGAGTGCTATCAGGGACACGGATTAAAAACTAAAATAGTTTGGTACGCAGCTTTTGATTCAGCGCCATTAAAACAGATTAAATATATCCGAAAAATGAGAGAGAATGGAGAACAATTGAATAAACCGCCGCGTATTTTATTATCAACCATTCATGGTGTCAAGGGGGGTGAAGCAGAAAATGTAGTTCTTCTCACAGATTTAAGTAATAACACACAAAAAAGTATGGATCGTTTTCCTGATGACGAGAATAGATTATTTTATGTGGGTGCGACACGAACCAAGGATCATCTCCATATTATTAGACCAAAGGATATTTATAAATCATTTAGAATATGAGCGTATATAAAAAACAAATCGGTGGATCCCACTACAAGGACATGAAAATTCAGCCTAGTAAATTTATTAATGATAATAAATTGCTTTTTGCAGAAGGAAATGCTATAAAATATATCTGCAGACACGCACATAAAGGAGAGGTACAAGATTTGGAAAAAGCAAAACATTACATTGATATGATTATTGAGAGGGATTATTCCTAATGCAAATTCCTCTATTCAAGCCACAGACAGAGTGGCTCCCGCCAGAGGAGTTTCCAGATTTAACACAAGCTTGCGAAATAGCAATTGACTTAGAAACTAAAGATCCAAATTTAAATATAAGAATGGGATCAGGATCTGTTGTTGGAGTGGGTGAAGTCGTAGGTGTATCCGTAGCCACAGAAGATTTCTGTGCGTATTATCCTATTGCTCATGAAGGTGGTGGAAATATGGATCGTAAGATGGTTTTAAAATGGCTAAAAGATCTTTTATTAACTCCTTCTGATAAAATTTTTCATAATGCCATGTACGATGTCTGTTGGTTAAGATCATTAGGATTAAAAATTAATGGAAGAATCATAGACACAATGATTGCCGCAGGATTAGTCGATGAGAATCGATTACGTTATGATTTAAATGGAGTCTGTCGAGATTATATTAAAAAAGGAAAAGATGAAGCCGCTTTATATGAAGCTGCTAAATCGTGGGGAGTAGACCCTAAAGCTGAAATGTATAAACTTCCAGCAATGTACGTTGGATCTTACGCAGAGCGTGACGCCCAACTCACACTGGAGTTGTGGCAAATACTTAAGAACGAAATTTTAATTCAAGATATTGGAGCCGTATTCAAAATGGAAATGGAATTATTTCCTTGTCTAGTTGATATGAGATTTCTCGGAGTGCGTGTAAATCAAGAACAAGCCGCGATCGAAAAGAAAACATTAGTCGAACAAGAGAAAAAAATGTTGGGTGAGGTGTGGACAAGTACGAAGATAGAAGTTCAGATCTGGGCTGCAAGATCCATTGCTAAAGTATTTGATAAGCTTGGACTACCTTATGATCGAACGGTTAAGACTGAAGCTCCATCATTTACTAAAAATTTTTTAGCGAATCACCCACACAATGTGGTGAAGTGTATTGCTAAAGCGAGAGAAATTAATAAAGCTCACACAACTTTCATCGATACCATCCTGAAACATAGCCAAAAAGGTAGGATTCATGCGGAAATTAATCAGCTTCGATCTGAAGGTGGAGGAACCGTGACGGGACGATTCAGTATGAATAATCCAAACCTCCAGCAAATTCCTGCACGCAACAAGGAACTCGGCCCACGGATCAGATCATTATTTATTCCTGAAGAAAAATGTCAGTGGGGTTGTTTTGATTACAATCAACAAGAACCAAGACTCGTTGTGCACTATGCCTCATTACAAAATTTATATGGTGTTGATGAAGTGGTTGAAGCTTATAAAAATGAAGACGCAGACTTTCATAAGATTGTAGCTGACATGGCGGATATCCCAAGAACTCAAGCAAAAACAATTAACCTAGGATTATTTTATGGAATGGGTAAAAATAAATTACAAGCAGAACTCGGAGTAAGTAAAATGCAAGCCGAAGATTTATTTAGAACCTATCATGCTAAAGTTCCATTTGTTAAAATGTTAATGGATGCAGTCATGAAGCGTGCTCAAGACTCAGGAAAGATTAGAACCTTACTGGGAAGATTGTGTCGTTTTCCTTTGTGGGAACCCAATCAGTTCGGGATTCATAAAGCATTACCCCATGACCAAGCACTCTTGGAACACGGACCAGGGATCAGAAGAGCTTATACTTACAAAGCATTAAATAGATTAATTCAAGGATCAGCAGCGGATATGACTAAAAAAGCTATGATTGACCTGCATAAAGAGGGGATTATACCTCATGTACAGGTACATGATGAGTTGGATATTTCAGTAAAAGATGATAAAGAAGCAAGACAAATAGTACAAATAATGGAAACTTCAGTTGAGTTGGAAGTACCGAATAAGGTAGACTATGAAGCTGGCGAAAACTGGGGTAATATAAATTAGGAGGAACTATGGAAACAATTAAACAAATCTGGAAAGATCACAGAAAAGTGTGTATCGGTGCAGGTGTGGTACTTGTGATTTTTATAATCGCAGCACTATAGGAATTTATGTTGAATGGCTTATTTGAATGCAAATATCCCTGCAACCTATGCGCAGGTCAGGAGAGAATATCTCTATGATCTTAAAGAACACCATGGAGAAGTGGAAGACTGCTTACTTTTTGGCTTTGCATCGATTACAGGGAGGCCTATACTCTTTCACGCAATTATGGAAAACGGTGCTATTTTCTACCGTTTGCCAATCTCTGCATTCATACAAAAAGGATTTGATGTCAAAGAAGTTCCTAGGATGCGACTTGACGAGCTGGAGCTTTGGAATTGCTTTAGTTACTATCCTAGCGTTACTTCTTTTGATGTCTTGGACGGTCAGTCCTGTAAATTCATAGGAAAAGATAAGAAGTGGT